>ERZ1034687.5-NODE-5-length-138414-cov-35.141697_pt1 | contig 138414 bp, 138 predicted proteins | sample MGYA00520704_ERZ1034687 | MGnify/ENA primary metagenome ERZ1034687 (study PRJEB33766, sample SAMN09781762) | gut metagenome | biome: gut microbiome | host: Homo sapiens | place: Madagascar | study: EMG produced TPA metagenomics assembly of the PRJNA485056 data set... | reverse complement strand
TAAAAGACGGTGTTACTCCGAAATATACCAAAAGATATAAACGAGTAAATGTTATAAAAAAGAAATGTGTCGTTCATGATGAAGAAACCGAGGTAAAAAATACTCTCTGGGATGGAGAAATGCTGATTGAATCTGATATTTTGCCGGAATGGGTTAATGGTATGGCTCTTTTAAGGCAGCATTTCTTTAAGGCATGCGGAATTCGTACTCATATTCAGTTATTCTTTAAAGATTGGTGTGAAAAAACTGGACATGATTATGAAACTTATGCAGTACAGGACATGTTCGGAGTTTGGCATAAGCTCAAGGATATTCGCATGATTACAACTGATAATGCTATTAAATGGAAGAAATTTATGAATTTGATGGGCAATACTCCTGCTGAAGCTTATCAGTATTGGTGTGATCATGTAAATGAGACTGGCTCTTACTGGGGGATAGTAAAAACTGATCATCCAAGTAAATTAGGCGGTGTGCAGCAGATGAGTTATCAGATGGTTAATACTCTTCCTTCCTATAATATAGATGTTCCATCTCCTTGCTCTACTGATGATGTGCGTAAACTGGCAAAAACCAGTGTGGATTATGTAGAGGGGATGAAAGATGATAACAATCTTTATGTACAGTATCTTAGGAAGAATGCTACGATAATAAATCATTATGAAATGCTGGCAGATTTATATGATTGGAATGAGGATTTTGGAAATAGCACTTGGTTCAGATTAGAGAAACGTAAAATTATCAATCAATATGTAACCAGACTTAGAACAGGCAAAATTACAATCGATGGAGACAATCTTACAATATTTGGGAATCCTTATGCTCTTTTACTTAAGTCGGTTGGAGAAGATCCGGAAACAGATCCTACGATTAATGTAGAGCCAGGAACTATTCAATGCTATACAAAACGTTTTCAAGACGGAGAATATCTTTGTGGTATTAGAAATCCACATAACAGTCCAAATAACATCTGTTACTTACATAACATATATAGCGATGAAATGCAGCGATATTTTGTATTCAGTAATAACATCATGGCAGTAAATTGTATTCATACAGACATCCAGGATCGTGCCAATGGCTGCGACTTTGATTCAGATTTCTTTTTTGTGACAAATAATGAAGTGATGGTTAAAAGTGCTAAGGCTGCATATGAACAGTATCCTACTATTGTCAATAAGCTCAAAGAAAGTGGTCTTACATATAAAAATACAATGAAAGAATACGCTCGTATGGATAACAAGTTCGCCAAATCACGTATTGGTATTGGGGAATCCAGTAATCTCGCACAGCTTGCAATGACTTATTACTGGACTAATCCAAGTCGTGAATTATATGACAATTTTGTTATTCTTTCGGTACTTGCTCAGGTTATTATTGACGGATGCAAACGTGAATATGAAGTGGATGCTATAGAAGAAATAAAACGTATTAAAAAACTTCCTTGTATGCAGCAGTTAGAAGAAGTTGAAGATGAACTTGGTAATAAGAAACAGGTGCGTCGAGATTTTCCGGAATTTATGCGATTTACAAGAAAAATCCAGTATACAAAAAATGGTAAAGAAATTGAGCGTGAATTAGTAAACCAACAGAAAGAAAAGTTATCCGGAAGAATTTCTTCCTATTATATATGTCCAATGAACAGTTTACAGATTGTTATGGATGATATTAAACCAGCATCTCAATCTGATGCTATTCCAGTAAAAGAGTTCATTATTTATATTAAAGGCGATGCAAATCGTAGACAAATTAATAAAATTACAGAGTATGCAAAAGAACTTGAATTATTAAGTAAGGATAATATGACAGACGATGAAATTTTAGCATATACAGAAAGATATGAACAAATTTTAACAGAATTAAAGAAGATGAAGATTAAAAATCCTAAAACAATGAGCAGATTAATTGAAATTGCTCTTAATACAAGCGCTAGAGGAAGAAAAAAAGATTATTCGCGTTATACTAGGAATCTTCTTAATCTATTATACAGGATGGACAAGGATGCGTTCTTGCAAAATTTCGCCAAAAATTACACGAATTCAAAAAAAATATCAGCGTAAAACCTTTTAAAAATAACAACAATTAAAGGTGACTTAGCGTCCGGTATATGAGGGGAATAACTTTTCGCTTCGTTGCATCTTCAGGCACATATTTTGCGCAGGGTATGTGTACATGTATGCAGACAGCTGTTTGAAGAAAAGCGAAACTCTCCGCGCTGTCTCCAATGCGTGTTTAAATATGGGATTCGAATTTTTTTTGTGTAGTAGCCTGCCGTGGGCGTTAAATACACGGCTAAAAAAATCAAATATATTTGACTACAAGGAGAAAGATCATGAGCAATTATAGAATGTCCAAAGGGACAACAGAACACTTTACATCACTTGAAGAAATGAGAACTGCATGGGGAATGAAGCCCGTGACAAAGAAAACTTCTGATAAGAAGAAATTAAAAGAACAGCAGGAAAGATTTCTTAGTAAGCATAAGTGTAAGGCATGTGGTACCCCAATGACATATATACATGGTAATATTATGGCTTGTAAAAATCCTGAGTGTAAAGGGATTGAAATCAAGCGCGAAGATAAAGACGGTAATGAAATGGTATTATATATTAATTCCTTCTGTACTTTAGACGATCTTGGAGCTGAAATTGCATCAAACATTTTCAGCGAATAATTGAAAATTAAATATTGATAATTCAAGGCAGTGTGCTGGTCGGTACACTGCTTTTGCTTTATATAACTATTATTTTTATGAGAAAAAGGAGAACTAACAATGAATAAAGTTGAATTAATTAAGGCTGTTGCAGAAGCAACAAATAATACACAGAAAGATATTAAAGTAATTATGGAAGCTGTGCAGGACGTAACATATGGTGCGCTGGTTAAAGGCGACGAGGTAAAACTGATTGATGGTGTTACTCTTTCTGTTGTACATAAGGATGCACGTATTGCACGTAACCCAAGAACAGGTGAATCTGTTGAGGTCGATGCAAAGAACGCAGTAAAATGCAAATTTGGTAAGGCAATTAAAGACGCTGTTAATGCGTAAATAATACTTTGAGCCTGTAGAAATACAGGCTCTATATTGGAATGTAGGATAGTTTGGCAATCCGCCTGGTTTGGGACCAGGACATCGCACGTTCAAATCGTGTCATTCCAACTGCGGGATAGAGGAGTGGATCCTTGCTAGGTTCATACCCTAGAGACGATGGTTCGAATCCATCTCCCGCTATTTGTCATATACAAATGTATATGCCAACCCTTTCTGTTTAATTAATTACATTATGGAGGCTTGGCTCCGATAGTGCGCTGTGAGGCGTATAAAGGCAGATTTACACACTGTCGCTGCGGTATAAGCAATTATATTGCAGTCAATCTAAGCAAAACTGACATACCAGAGACTCAAAAGGTCTCGTTTCGTATAGGTAAGTGAAAAGATTAAATCCTATGCGGAAATAGTATCATGAAACAGGGAACGATAAGGTGGTCCAAGGGCGACTGCTGAGGAACACTTTCCGGCCGCAAACTGGATAGTTCATGCAAACTGTGAAGATATGATGGTGAATCAGGAGGTTATTCAATCTGAGCATTTATTAAGCAAAGGTGATAGCCATTTGTATAAGTGAATTGGTATGTGCCAAATTAGCTTGTATGGACATTTAGTAGGGATAATAACCGAACGATATGAAGGTGTGATGTATTCTTATCCTCAAAAGGGATCGGAGCGTCTGGTGTAGCACATCTTCAGTAGAGAAGACTTTTCAGATAATAATTACTTAATTTATTGAATTTTCAAATGTTAAAAAATTTAATAGGAACTACAAAGTAGAAAATATTATATACAAGCGAAAGTCTACACCTCTGCATAACGAAAGCAGCCTAATACCATAGTATTTTATGCAATATGGTCATTGATGAGTCTCGCAAGACTCTGATATGTTTGTCCGATTCTGCACAGTGTTCTTAGCGGAACTTTGTGGCGCGGCGGCGTCAATGGAATGATGACAACAGAGTAGTTATGCGGCTAAAGAGAAATGCCACTCTTAAACAAGGCGGTTGTTGAAGCTTACTATATGTGCGCGAAGCGGCGTATAGTGGATAAGAAAAGAAACCATAATGTTTCGAAAGAGCTTCTATATTTATGTGTAATCTCAGCATAAATGAGAACATTGGAAAATAGTTTAACTGGCAAAACATGATCTCGCGAATCAAATGTAGGTTCAATTCCTGCTTTTCCAGCTTAAATATATGGGAAGTGCCAATATGAGGCTACTTATGATAGAAATGCGGCATTTTTTGAATAAGTCTGAACGAACACGAGCCGCGGATAATTGTGTTTTAGTAAGTAATAAAATAAAGAGAGGGGCAGCACCTCTGCTTCCCTGATAAGTCCGGTTAGTCTAGCGGTATAGGACACTGCCCTTTCAAGGCGGTAACATGGGTTCAAATCCCGTACCGGACATTTTTTTTGCTACTTTGGCGTAATTGGCAGGCGCAGCAGACTTAAGATCTGCTTCCAATAATGGAGTCTGGGTTCGAGTCCCAGAAGTAGTATTTGAAAGTATTATACTTTCTTTTGATTTGTTTGGTTACGCATTTTGTTTATGAGAAGGATTGTATAGTCCTTCTCTCCCCTCCTATTTTGGCTCTATAGTTAAGCGGTTTATAACACCTGCCTGTCACGCAGGAGTCCGGAGTTCAACTCTCCGTGGAGCCGTCCATTTGCAAAGTAAATTCACTAGGTGTGGAACTGACCTGCTAAGTCATGTGATCCTATATTGGATTGAGTTTCGATTACTCTGCTTTGCGTTACAAGATATGTAGATTACAGCCCACCTCCTGTGGGAATTCGTAGGTGAAAACCCTACCATGTAACTCTATGTTATGTGATTGTAGCATATCATGAATATAAAGATAACCGGATTGATTCCGGTTGAAAGGCAGGATCAATTTCCTGCCTTTTATTTTGCTGCATGTCCGGGTTGGTGAGGAAGCGGTCTTGAAAACCGTTGGTCCGAAAGGGCTTGCAGGTTCGAATCCTGTGTGCAGCGTTGTGACTATGGCAGACTTGGCAATGCAGCGGATTGTGGTTCCGCCTTATATGGGTTCAAATCCCATTAGTCACCTTTATTTGCGCCTTTCGTATAATTGGAAGTACAACCGGCTCCAACCCGGTTAGTCAGAGTTCGAGTCTTTGGGGGCGTGTTTGATTGACATGCGATGGTCGCACCATTAGCCTCAATCACGTTTTGACCATTTAGAGTGTAAAGTAAATGGCAGATCAAAGTACACGATCTATATCTTAAGGTCGGAGGGTTCGAACCCTCAGCCTGGATGAAAATATAGGGGAGAATATACCGTAAGAGGTAGCGGGGCAGACTGTAAATCTGCTGCCATTTGGCTCGGGTGGTTCGACTCCATCTTCTCCCATGAGGTTGACAAATTAAATCAAAATTCCATAAAACAGGTAGATAAGTTTTACTATGAGGTGTGTATACGCATGGATTAGGTTTATTAAAAGGTTTTGTCTCTGATTGCAACAGATAATGAGCCTTTTGAGTCTACTAATAAAATAAAGTGAGGAAAACTGAATTGGTTAAAATCAGTCAAAAAGAAGCAGAATACTTACGTAATCATGGCAGAGCTTTTGATATAATAGTTTGTAATAAACAACATAAAGGTAAATCAAAAAGCTATTTTCTTGTAACACATGTAAGAAGTGTTGAAATGCTTAATAAGTATAGAGAGTCAATTTATCAGACCGACTTACTTGCTGTAAAACCACGAGATAAAGATTTTCGTTTTTAACAGTTAAAAAAATTGAAGGTTGGTGTTTGACATAGGCAGAAAGAAAAAAGAAGATGGCATTTACTTTATAGGTCAAAATGCTGACGATGTTACGGGTAGCTGTACTTATATAAAATACAATGGGAAAAAGATATTACTTGAATGTGGATTATTTCAGAATAACAATTATCTGGATTCATATAATATCAATTCTCAGAAATTTCCATTTAAACCTTCTGAAATAGATTATGTCTTTGTAGGACATACACATGTTGATCACATTGGTTTGTTACCAAGATTAATAAAAGAAGGATTTGAAGGAAAAATAATCGCTTCTCATGCTACGGCTCAACTTATGAAGCCACTTTTGTATAATTGTGCTTTTATATTACTAAGTGAAGCGAATGCATTATCATTTAAATATAAACGCAACTACTCTCCTATTTATACAGAAGAAGATGTTGCAGAGACGTTAAATCATATTTATGAGTATGATAATGTGCATGAGTTGTATGTTCTTGATGAGATTGTGTCTTTTAAATGGTATGAAAACAGCCATTGTCTCGGAGCCAGGCAGCTCCAGTTGATTCTCAAAGATCAAAATGGTGTATCAAATTCTATATTATATACTTCTGATATTGGATCCTTGAATACAAAAAATCATTACGTTCCAAATACTGAAATTCCAGATACTTTTAATAAGGTAACTATTATGGAATGTACATATGGAGAACCTGGAAGAATTAATAAAAAGACAAGGAAGTTTGACTTAGAACATTTAAAAACAGCGGTTGACACAGTTACAGAACGTGGCGGAACAGTTGTTATGCCATGTTTTAGTTTCAGCCGTACACAAGAGATTCTTACCAATTTATATAACATTTTTCATGATGATATAAATTTTAAATATGACATTGTAGTTGATTCAATATTATCATGTGATATTTGCAATTTATATACTACTCTTCTATCCGAGAACGATCTTGAATTATGGAATAAAGTATGTAATTGGGAAAATGTAAAATTTATAAAAGAGAAAGAAGATTCTTTATCATGCGTAAAAAATCATTCGCCAAAAATTATATTAAGTAGTTCCGGATTCTGTACAAATGGCAGAATTCTTTCTTACTTACATGAATATTTGAATGATGAAAAAAGCATGGTAATTTTTAGCGGATATACTGGAGCAGACAATTCTTATCTGTCATATCGAATTAAAAATTACAAAGAGAACAAATTTATAAAAATCAGTGGAGATAAAGTTGAAAATAAAGCTGATTGTATATCTTTAGGCACATTCTCTAGTCATGCTAATAGAAATGAGCTGATCGAGTTTGGATCTAAAGTGAATACAGAAAAACTGGTTTTAGTTCATGGATCCACTGTAGCTAAAAATAGTATCAAGGAAGACTTAAAAGAAGCCATATCTAAAGAAGATAAATCATTTAAAGTGATTGCGTCTTCAAAGGATATGGTAATTTATTTATAGGAGAAAAAGGATTATGGATTTATTCGAAATTTTAGATGACGATAACCTTTATCAGGGTATCGTAAAAGAACATTTACAGGACAGAAAAATCATTATCAATGAAACTATTGATGATGATGCTATTGAAAATGTATGTCTAATGATTATGAAATGGAACAAAGAAGATAAAGATCTTCCGGCAAAAGCTAGAAAACCGATCTATATTTATATAAATTCAGATGGTGGAGATGTTGTAGCCGGATATCAAATCCTTAGTTCAATTAAAACATCAGTAACACCAGTTATTACAGTGGGATTTGCCAAATGTGCTTCTATGGCATGTTATATTCTGGCTGCAGGACATAAACGTTACTGTTTCCAAAATACAGTAGTTCTTTATCATGATGGACAAACTGGATATGTAAGTTCATCTAATAAAGGTAAGGATATTCAGAAGTTTTACGATAAATTGGAACAGCATCTGAATGATTTTATGGTAGAACATACAAATATGACCGCAGAATATCTTGAAGAAATCAAGGATCGTGAATATTATATGTTCCCGGACGAAGCAAAGGAAAAAGGTATTGTTGATAAAATTATTGGCGTTGACTGTGAATTAGCTGACATTCTTTAATTGTATTATTTTTACGTAAATTACCACATATAATATATTATCACTGACATTTCAATATGTCAACGGAGAAAAAAAGGAGAAAACAATGGAACTTAAGAAAACTGTAAAATATGATGGAAAACTTAAAGGATTACATATGGTAGATGGACAGCTTGTTGATGCAGATGGTGAAATCCTTGATATTTTAGGTATTTTTGAAAAGGCTTATGGAGATAAACCTTTTGATATGTCTACTACTACTAAAACTGAGGAAATCATTAATCTCGACGAATTAGATTAAGGTGTTCAGCCATGAATAATAACGAATTTCTCAAAAAGCAGCTTGATTTGATTAAGCAAAAACAGACTGACACTTCAATAGAATGGCAGGATATTGCAGATTTTCGTTCTAATAGCGGTAAAGAAACCGAACATCGTGATACGATCCGTAAAGGATCAAAGTTATTATTAGAATATATAGATGCAGGATGGGATATTGTCCCATCCTCTTCTATTCAATTAGGACGATTTTCTGATGAGATTGCTCTGAAAAAAGAACGTATTAAATTACAGACTGAAAAGCAGGAATTTAATAAATGGATTCGTGAGTATTCTAGGGATGAGCTAATTGCTGAACATATTGTAAATGCTGTTAATCAATTACAGCCGTTAAATGTGCCGGGATATATTCCGCCAGTACATATGAATAAAGAATATCTTCTTACAATTTCAGATGCTCATTTTGGGGTTGAATTTGAAATCAAGGATTTATATGGAAATATTTTAAATGCATATAATCCGGAAATTTTCAAAGAACGCATGTGGGACTTATATAATAAAATAATTGAACAGATTCAGCGCGATCATATTCAGGTACTGAATATTTTTGAGCTTGGCGATGCTTTAGATGGAATTTTACGTGCAAACTCACAATTAATGCAATTAAGATATGGGATTATTGATTCCGCTATTTTATATGCAGATTTTTTATCTACGTGGCTGAATGAATTGAGTAACTATGTACGAATTAAGTTTCAAATGGTTAAACGCTCGAACCATAATCAGCTGAGATTAGTTGGACAACCAAAGAATGCTTTTCCTGATGAAGATATGAGTAAATCTATACTTGTGTTTATGAAAGAACGTTTAAAAGATAACCGAAATATTGAGATTATCGAGAATCCAACTGGATTAGCATATGCGCAGCTTGCCACATATACAATTTTAGGTGGTCATTTTGAAACTAAAAATTTAGGCGAATCTTTAAAAGATTTTTCTAAAACATATCAAGTTCCACTTGATTATATTGTATCTGGTCACTGGCATAGTCTGGCTACTGGAGATATCGGTATGAATTCAGAATATATTTCTGTACGTTCTATTATTGGAGTAAATCCGTATAGCTATTCAATTAATAAGGTGTCAAATGCAGGAGCCTCTATGTTTGTATTTGAACAGGGAAATGGTCTTGTAGACGAACATCATTATAAATTGTAAAGGAAATATTATGGAAACAAATAATGAAGAACAGTTTGTCGAGTTCGACGATATTTTAAATTTTATACATGAAAGTACTGGATACGATAAGGAAATTATTGAAAAAGTACTTGATGCAGAAACGAGATTTTTAATTAAGTCTGGTATTGCTGCTGAAATTAAAGAATAGTATGAGTGGCGTTGCTGCTTATATTATACATTTCAGGAGAGCCTTCTTGCTCTCCTATTTTCTGAGTGTATGGCGCAATAGGCAGACGCGTCTGATTTAGGATCAGAATATTGTGGGTTCGAATCCTACTACACTCATTTTGTTATGAATACAAGGAGGAGTTGTTTATGGCAACAACAAAGAAAAATGAGCCGGTAAAAATGACTCCGACTCAGATGAAGAAAAAAATAGAGGCGCTCGAAGAAGAAATTCGAGTATATAAAGAAGATACCGCATGGTGTTATATGTGCGGAAAACCTAAAAAGAAAAATAGAGAAAATTTTTATAAAAATACGGATCCTTTAGTAAAGTCTGGATATGCAGCTATTTGTTCTGAATGCGCCAGAAAGATTGCATTAAGAACAGATGAAAATGGAGAAGAACATAAACCGACAAAAGAGTCAATTATTCTTGCTCTGCAGTATTTGAATAAACCGTTTTTAGAAAATGTCTATAATAGTAGTGTTCAAGCAGCTGAAAGAAATGCTGGTATTCCAGGAGCAAAACAAAATGCATGGAGTACATATATAAGAACCATTGCAATGCAGCAATATTCTGGAAAACAATTCAAGGATTCTGATTTTTTTAAACAAAAAATTATATATGAAGATGAAAAGACTCCTGCAGATGTTATAAAAGGCAAGGAGTCCCAGGATAATTATGAAGGTTTTGAAAAGAATAAAGCTGATGTAATCAGATTGATTGGATATGATCCATTTGAACAAGAAGCATTGTCTGATCAACCATTTCTATATTCTCAATTAATTGGGTTGCTTGATTCTAGTGAAGACGCAAATGACGATATGATGCGTACTGCTTCTGCTATTTCTATTGTAAGAGCATTTTTACAGCAATCGAAAATTGATAATGCTATTGCTACTTATATGTCTGACGTTCAAAAGCTTAGAACAAATTCCGCTACAATAAAAACACTACAGGCGAGTAAAAAAGATCTTACTGCAATTATTAAGGATCTCGCTGCTGAAAGTTGTATTTCTTTAAAGAATAATAAAAATGCTAAAAAAGGTGAAAATACTTGGACTGGTAAAATACGTAAAATCAAAGAAATGAATTTGCGTGAAGGTGAAGTAAACGGATTCGATATCGGAACTTGTCGTGGTATGCGTCAGGTTATGGATATGAGTAATGCTTCTATATTGAAGCAGCTCCGACTGGATGAATCAGAATATTCTGATATGCTGGCAGAACAAAGAGAAATGATAACAAAGCTTCGTGATGATTTGGACAATTACAAAGAAATTTCTCGTATTTTATTACGTGAAAATATTGATCTGAAAGATTATATGGAAGAACATAATTTAATAGAGCCGGATAATTTAGTCGATTTAAATAAACTATTCTCCTGCTTCTCCTCCGATGAAGAAGAAACGGAGGTGGCCGATGATGATGAATCCGGATCTGATTCAAGAGCTTCCGAAGCTTAATTATTGTGAACAGGGAAATAAGATTTTTGTAAAGCCTGGAGTCTACCCATTATCTTCACGCAAACTTGAAGGTTTTATGAAAATTGCAAATCTTCAGAAATATTATCAATGCAATCCTGTACGATTTATAAATGATTTTTTTAATATAGAATTACTTGATGCACAGGCATGGGTAATTCAGAGAGCCTGGAACTGTCCGAATGTTTTGTTAGTGTGCACCCGTGGATTCGGTAAATCTACATTGATAGATATTATGATTATGGCGAAAGATATGCTATTTAATAACTATTGGACATATATTGCTTCCGGTTCTGGATCGCAGGCTGAACAAACGTTCACGACGCTTGAAAGGCTTGCGAATGATAATATAGATACTATGCTTGGTTCTACAGGTTATATTTTTAAGGCAGAAATTGAAATTAAAAATGCTGCTGGAGATGGCTTCAGTCACTCTTCTAATGGATTCTCATATTCTCTTTATAATGGCTCATTTACTCAAACACTTAACAGTAATGTAGATAAAAAAAGAGGTATGCGTGGTAGTGTTGTATTTGATGAATGTGGATTCCTTGATGAAGAAATGATGTCGGTATATGCAGCTTTTGCAATTGTAAATAAAAGTTTTAAGTCTGGTAAGGATCGTGATGGCAAATCAATCGATCGTAACCGTCTAAGATGTATTCCATCAAATATTCCAAACCAATTATTTTATATTTCTTCTGCTTCTTCTACAGATACAAAATTTTATAAGTTATATAGAGATTTTAGCAAACGACAACTTATGGGAGATCCTGATTATTTTGTAGCTCATATTGATTGCGAAGTTGCATTTAAACCAACTATTCGTGGTGAAATAATGGAACCACTATTGACACCAGGAACTGTGGCAGCAGAAATGCGTTCTAATCCAGAAAAAGCGCGTAGAGAGTATTATTGTGAATTTACATCTGACGCGGGTGCTAATGCAATTATACGTAGAGGTGTTATTGCGCGTAATGAAGTGATTCGTAAACCAGTGTTATATAACGATACTGGTAAAAGAAAAATTGTTATTGCATATGACCCGGCTCGAAGTCGAGATAATTCGGTAATTTTGGTTTGTGAAATTTACTCTGAAAAAAATCAAGATGGGGATCTTGAATATAAAATGAGACTTTTAAATTGTATAAATCTTATTGATATAAGCAATAAAAAGAAAAAGAAACCTATGCAAACACCAGCCCAGATTGAATATTTGAAACAAATTATTCTCGATTATAACCAGGGTGGGGATGAAAACTACAGCAATATTCTCGGAGTTTATATTGATGCCGGTTCTGGTGGTGGTGGTGTTAATATTGCTGACTATTTAATGCCTGATTGGAAAGATAAATCCGGTAAAACTCATAGAGGACTGATTGACAAAGAATATTCAGAAGAATATGTTAAAAAATTCCCAAACGCAGTCAATAAGCTTCATTTAATGGAACCAACTAAATACAAATCAGAAATGTATGAAGCTATGATTGAGATGATGAATCAGGATAAAATTGAGTTTACGGCTACATACGATAACAAAGGATATCTTACAATATTTGATATTGATAAGGATAAATACGAAAAAACTAAAAAAGATCTAATTGCCAAATATAAAAAACAGAAAATGACAGATGAAGAAATTGATTACAATGTTCAAAAAGAATTAGATAAACTTCAAAATGTTAAGAGCCATATTGAAAAATTAAATTGGCAAGAAGAAGCTTCTCTCGCAAGTATCGATGCATTAAAAGAGGAACTTGTAAATATGATCCGTATTCCACGACAATCAGGAAAAGATTCATTTGAATTGTGTCCTGAAAAAGCTAACCGTCTTCATGACGATAGAGCTTACGTTACATGTATGTGTTCTTATGCTCTTCAAACTGAACGCCGGAAAAATATTACTGCAAAACGTAAACCTAAAGTTGACAAATCGTTAGTTCAAAAACTTACGATTAGAAAAGGCGTTGTACGTTCTATGTTCGAAACTTAATATAATTATATGATATTTCAAAGGAGGTGCTGTTACTTGGCTAGACAACAAGGAAATATTTCTGCAAAAAAAGTTTCTACTGCAAAAAAAATTGATCCAGCACCTTCTCAGCTGAATAATACGGCTGAAATGCGTGATTGGTATCAAAAAAATAAAAAAAATATTGAAAATTATGCTGCTGCTATGGAAGGAGCAAAATCTCTTCGTGATATCACTAAGACAAGCACTAAAGCGGTGACAGCTTATAGTAAGGACAGTCTTCGTACTTACCTGCAAAATATTGGAAGTAATGAAAAGAATTTAAGAAATTTATCAAGATATCTTTATTATCGATGTCATGCTTATTATAGATTAATTGCATATAATGCAAACATGTTTTGTTTAGATGCAAGATCTGTTATTCCGGAATATGATATGGTTGCAGGCGTAGATACGAATGCCATGCTTAGTTCTTATCAGGACACATTAAATGTGTTGGATAAGTTAAATCTTCAGTATGAGTTTTTAAAAGCTTATACTATTTGTTTTAGAGAAGATGTTTTTTATGGATGCGCTTATTATGATGAAATAGGAATGTTTATTCTTCCGCTTGATCCAGATTATTGTAAAATTTCTGGTATATACAATACCGGTGATTTCGCGTTTGTAATGGATATGAGTTATTTCAGATCCAGACAGACTATGTTGGAATTATGGGGTGAACCATTCCAGTCAATGTATCGTGCCTATGAAAGTGATACTACAAATGGAAAGTGGCAGCCTATGCCAGATGAATATGCTATTTGTTTAAAAGCCAGAGCTGAAGATTGGGAAACTGTAGTCCCACCATTCTCTGGTTTGTTATCTGGAATTATCAATCTTATTGATTTAGACGATCTACAGGCTATTGCTGACGCTCAGGATATTTATAAAATGATCTGGTTAGAACTTGAAACGATAACTGGTAGTGAGGATCCAGATGATTGGAAAGTTAATCCGGATATTGTTATTGAGTATTTTAACAGGATGATTAATGAATGCCTTCCTGACTATACTTCTGCTGCTATTGTGCCAGGAAAATTAGATCAGATTTCGTTTAATAATGATAAAGCTACAGATACAAACAAAATAGCAAAAGCTACAGAAACTCTTTTCAATTCTTCTGGTGGCGCTCAAATTCTTAATAGTGCTACCATCTCAGGTACAACAGCTTTTGGAGCAGCAATTCGTGCCGATACAGAATTAGCTATTTCTATGCTTCTACCACAGACTCAGGGATGGGTTAACCGCTTCCTTACATATTGGGTCTCTAACCCAGCCAAGGTAAAATTCTTTGAAGTTTCTGCTTATACAAAAGATGAATTCAAAAAAGAACTTTTGGAGGGGGCAACTAATGGTTTACCTACAAAATTAGCCTATAATACATTAAATCAATTCTCTGAGAAAGAAACTATGGCTTTAAATTATTTAGAAGAACAAGTGCTTGGTTTATCCAATTTGTTTGTTCCTCTTCAGACTTCATACACCCAAAGTGGTAGCTCGGATACTGGTGGTGCCCCAACAAAAGATTCTACAGAAATCACAGACGATGGAGAAGCATCAAAAGATAAGGCTGATAAGGCTAAATAAGAGGATAATAATTATGGATAATAAGAAATTTATAATTACAACAAACGATGAATCAGCTTCATTGCTTATTCAGACTGGTTTTCATCTTGTGAGCCAGAATGGTAAACAGTGGACTTTTTTAAATGACAACAAAATGCTGTTTAACAATTTAAGCGATGTTGTCTATTCAGATAAATTATTTATTTGATTACTCCTCTTCTATTTGAGGAGAATTACTCAAAGAAAGGAGGAAAATTTTGAAGAAATTCTTAACTATTGACGATTTGATTGAATTTTGTATACAGAATAATTTTGCTAAATTCAGCAGTAAAGAATTTGATGCAGAAATCAGTGTCCAAATGCCAGCAGTCGCTACATTTGGAAAGTCTGACGATAATAAGCATACAGAAGGATTATGTCCTTTTAATGCTACCGCATATCATGATCATGTTAACTTAAACAAATCTAATATCAATGAAGATACATTTAAGGAAAATACACAATCTATACCATATCGCCCTATTCTGGCAAATATCGTTGAAAATTCTGATGGTAATAAAGATTTTGGATCACATGATTTTACAGTGGAAACTGATGAAAATGGAGAAGAAAAAATCACTTATCAGGAACGTCCAGTTGGTGTAATCAAAAAAGATTATACAATTGAATATGATAAAGAAGCCGGAGTTAACAGAGCTGTAATTCAGGGATATCTCTGGGAAGGATATTGTCAGGACGCAATTGATATTATGCAGCGTAGACAACAGGTTGATTGTAGTGTTGAATTGAGTATTAGAGAATTATCATTTAATGCTAAGGATAAAGTGTTAAATCTGGATGATTATTATGTTAGTGGATTGACTTTACTAAATGAAAATGTTGGTCCAGGTATGGCTGGAAGTAATGTTCAGCTTGCTGATTTTGAATCAAAAAATTCTGTATATTCTAATTTTGATGTAAATACTAAAATGCTTGAAATGTTAGAGAAGATTAATGCTACTCTCTCTAATTTCAATAAAGAAAATGCTGATGGAAAGGAGGACAATCAGGTGAACAAATTTGAAGAACTTTTAAAGAAATACGAAAAAACTGTAGATGATATTACTTTTACATATGAAGGTCTTTCAGATGAAGAACTGGAGGCTGCCTTTGCTAAGGCGTTTAATACTGATCCGGCAGGTGATCCTGCTCCTACAGAACCAGAAAAATTCGTAAAATCATTTGAACTTTCTCACAGCGATATTCGTTGTGCACTTTATAACTTATTAAACGCATATGAAGAAGCAGATAATGATTGGTATTTTATTAATTCTGTATATGATTCTCATTTTACATATGAGAATTGGGATGGAGATAAAATCTTTGGACAGGCATATAAAAAAGATGGCGACAATGTTTCATTTGATGGTGAAAGATATAATCTTCATCGTGAATTACTGACTGATTCTGAATATTCTGAACTTCAGAATATGAGATCAAATTATGCCGCAATTTCAGATAAACTTGCTTCTTATGAAAAGAAAGAGGCTGACGAAGCTAAAAATGCACTTTTTGAGTCAGATGATTATAAAGGAATTTATGAATCAGAAGAATTCAAGGGTTTAAAAGAAAATCATACAGAATTTTCAGTTGATGAATTAAAGTCTAAACTTGATACTATATTGCTGTCATATGCTAAGTCTGGCAAGTTAAATTTTGCTGTTGAAGATGGTGATATGCATGATGATAATACCGGAAAAAAAACAGTAAGTAAAAAGACTTTTGGAAATCCATCACAGACTAAAAAGAAAAATAGATATGGATCTTTATTTGCATAATGCAAAATAACATATTTGTTTTATAAATCAGGCCGTAAATACGGTCTTATTTTTTTTGCCAAAATTTATGAAAGGAGAAAAAGTCAATGGCTATAAAATATTCTATTGAAAAACATGCCGTGGCCTTCCCTTCTAAGCTTGTTGCTCAGAATGGTGGAGAACACATTTATAACATTACACTGACCTCTGATACAGATAATGGAAATCTTGTAGCAAGAGGCGATTTTGAAGATCTTGACCGTTACACAGAAGCTGCTGTTACTAAATTTGAAGGTAAAATTCAGAAACAGGCTGCTAATGGTAATTGGTATGTAGAGGTTGTTGATCCAGGAGATGCTCTGTTTGTTTACATGCAGGCATTTATTGCAGAGGATTGGACAAACAAATGGAAGAAAGAATCTAACTTTTATAACGCGAAAGGTGACGTTGTAAGAGGATATGATCTTCATAAAGGTGACGTATTTGAGGTTTCCGCTGAGGGATTTGACGGAGAGCCAGCTGAAAAAGCGACAGTTACTTGTGAAAACAAGAAATTAAAAATTGGTTAATTTAGGGGAAAGGAGGAAGAAATATAATGAGACGTAAAATGTTATTTAGTGATTTAAGTGCACACGTTCAGGAAGTATTTACTAATCTGTGCAAAGACGGTGTTACACCAGAAGAAAACTACGAAGGCTTTAAAAAGCTTACATATGATCTGAATCATAATCCGAATGAGATTTTTGATGAAGAAGGAAATAAGAAAACAAAACGTGAAGCAGAAGATTCAGTACGTAAATTTGTTTATGCAATCATGGGATTAAATGAAAATTCTACAAAACGTGACAGAAAACGTGCTATGAATAAACATGGTATTGAACTGTTCGAAGTTATGGAAGAAGAAATTGATATTAAAGTTGAGACAGGCTTTAAAGAGTCTGAATTCTTTAATAACTATGTTGAAACAAGAAACCTTTCCCGTGGTGATTCACAGGAATTCTGGACAGATGATAAAGTTGTTTTATCTACAACAAAAATTGCGGGCGATCATCATGACTTTACACTCCAGAGACTTGGTTCTGGGGAAAGCTACACTGTAACAACAAGTGTATACGGTATTGCTGTTGGTGCTGATATTGATCTCTATCTGGCAGGAAGACTTGATTGGTCTAAATTTACAGATCAGTGTGCTGCTGCATTTGTAAGACAGATTCAGAATGATATCTATGCAGAAATGATGAACGCAGGAAAGAAACTTCCAGCTCAGTTCCAGGGTACAGGTGCTCTTTCAAATGCTACAAAAGATAAGCTTGATGAGCTGCTTGAAGATGTATCTCTTGCAAATGATGGTGCTCAGGTAGTCATCATGGGTACAAGAACTGGTCTTGCTCAGTTCCAGAAACTTATGGATGTTGACTGGATTACAGATGACCAGAAGAGAGATGTTGCTACAATGGGACGTCTTGGATATTATGGTCCATATACATTAGTTGAGATTCCGCAGAGATTCGCTCTGAATGATACAACTAAGAAATTAATGGATCCTAAGACTCTGTTCATTATGCCACAGGTCGAAGATAAATTCATCAAATTTGTTGATGTCGGAGAGACAGAAATTCATGAAATCACAGATAAAGGTGACCGTATGGACGATACAATGAAATACGAAGTACAGAGAGCAATGGGTGTTGGAACTCAGATCGGACGTTATTTTGGCGTTTGGACTCTCGCTTAAAATTTTGTTGTAAAATAATATTATAGTCGCGTGTCATATAGATGCGCGACTATTTGAATAAAAGGAGGACATTTTCATGGCAACTACTGCAGTGAAAACAAAAGCAAAAACTACCGCTGACACAACTGTTGAAACAGAGTCTACTACAGAATCTGTGAAAGCTGAACCAGTAAAAACAGCAGATGTTAAAGAAGTAAAGAAAGAAAAGAAATCTTATGCTCCGTCTGATGGAATTCCATGTAAATCTATTACAAATGGAGGACTCTATATGCCAGGGCTTAAGTCAAATATTTTATATTCTTGGGTTGATGCCGGTGATATCGTTGAGGTTGAATATCAGGATTTGCAGGCAGCAATCAGATCAAATAATGGTTATGTTATGAACCCACTTTTCGTAATTGAAGATGAAGAACTTGTTTCACAGTTTCCTCAGCTTAAGAAACTTTATGAAGCGTTATATTCCGTAGGGGAACTTGAAGACGTAGTTACAGAACTTTCTCCAGGAGATATGAAAGCAACTATTCTCTCACTTCCAAAAGGCGCTCAGGATGCTATTAAACATCTAGCCTCTAAAATGGTAAGCGACGGAAGACTTGATAGTGTGAAGAAAATCAAGACTCTTGATGAAATCTTTGATACAGAAATGAGTATTATGACAGGACTATTTAGTTAAAACAAAGGAGGTATATTATGCCTTCTCTAAATTATGAAGAAATATACTCTAAATTCCGATTAAAAGCTGAAGCTTATGATATTTTAGAATATCGTGATGATGATGTGAACGCAGTATTTTTGTGTGACTGGTTACATACTTCAGCAAACAAACCTTATATTCGAAGATTATTTTCTGAATTGAAATTTAGTGATACAGTTCAGGAATTGACATATACAATGAAATATTCTGTAGATGATGAATTTGATGCAGAATTTATAACTGATGTCTTAGGTATTGGATTAGTGATTGAATGGTTGACACCAAAAATCAATAGTCTAAATAATACTCAGCAGGTTTACGGATCTTCTGAAGAGAAATTTTATTCTCAGACTAATCACTTAAATGGATTAAAAGAGCTTAGAAAATCTCTTGTGACTGAACAACGTAATCTTATTAAAGACAGAGGATATATATGGAACAGTTATCTTGATGGAAGTAATATATAATGAATACTATTTACGGACATTTTGACGATACACAGTTCGAAGAATATAAGGAAAAATTACACAAAGAAATGTTTTGGCTCCTTTTATATAAGGATCCTAAAACAAAAGATGAATTTAAAAATGTTGACTTTGAAAAATATTTTATCAATTTAATGAAGAAGATAGATGGGTTAAATGCACTTCTCTCTTATCCTGTAGAGATTGTTTCAATAATGAGCTTATTACAGGCAGCTCTTAATGAAACAAGAATTGAAGAATTTAACTATTCTTCTTACAGAAAATTGATATTAGATGCGCATTCGCTCGTAGACAAAATTAATTCCAGGAGTTGATTTTATGATTACTGCTGAAATGTATAAAAATTATCTATCATCACGCGGCAGTAACCTTGCACAGGTAAAAAAGAATCAGTCTGATGCGATAATCAACAATTCGTTTACTGCCGATGTGGGATACAAAAAAGTTTATATACTAACAAAAGATGGATGGAAATTTGAAGATGCAAAATATCAGCGTCATTCTAAAATGTCTATTCTTAAAGATGCGGTGGATTATTATCTACAATTTCGGCCTAAAGTTCATTATCCGGTAGGGAGTTATGTGTTTGTTCCTGATGATACTGACTTTGATATTAACATATCTGGGCACGAACTTGATGATCCATTTTCTCTTCCGGATGAAAGAATCACTCAGTTATGGTTTATTGTTGGAAGAGACGACGCTAATGCTTATGTTAGATATAATATATTAAAATGTAATTGGAAATTTCAATGGATTTATGATAATCAATTGTACAAATGCTGGGGTTCAAATCGAGTTGCAAATAGTTACACAAGTGGTAAGTGGACGGACGAATACACTTCTTCCTTAGATAACCTCACATCTGCTTGGATGCCGGATATCTATTATGCTTACGGCGATCAATTATATAATTTAGGATTAAGCGATAATCGGACAGTTATGCATGAACAGCGATTTATGTTAACCAATAATATTCTTGATCCAAAAGTGTATCAGGTAACAAAAATTATTGATTTAAACCCACAGGGTGTTATTAAATTATCTATTAAACAAGATGAATTGAATCGCAAACGTGATAATATTGAACTACGCATTTGTGATTATTATACAGATTCTGGAGATCAAAAAACAGAAACCATTCAAAAACCTCAAACGATGATCACAAGTTCACAGATTACCTGGCTTATGCTAAATGACGATGGTGAACTGGAACCGTTGATGGATCGTTCTAAACAATACCTTTATATAGGAAGAAACTCTTATTTTGAATACAAACTTCCTTATTCTAATCTCACATCTGAATGGAATCTTAGTATCGTTGATAAAAAATCCGAATTCACAGAAGAAGAAAAATCGTATTATGAAGGATTGATGAAATTAACGGTTATGGATAATACCACAGTATCTCTTAAGCCAGGAAAAGCACATAGCTTGATTGGCAAAAGATTTACTTTATCTGCTACTGATAATAACGGTGACAACCACTCTTCTATAGAAGTGGAGGTGCAGTTAGAAAAATGATTAGAGATATAAAAAATATTACAAGAGATCTTGAGAATAAGAAAAATAACGACATTATATACAAAAAGAATAAGTTGTTACAAATATTCAATGAAGATCCTGACCTTAATGAAATTTTAGGAAAAAAGGATAAACGTCCATTAAATAAATACACTGATAAAAATAACCCAACATCTCAGGAGCTGAATGAACGTAATCTGATTGTTGAATACAATAAAAGAGTTGATAAAAAACAAATACTTCCCATACTGAAGTTAAACGGTATTAATAAAGAAGTTTTAAATTTTATTATGTTTGATATTAATGATACTGACGTATCGTATTACAACAAAGCAATAAAAACGCAGACCCTTATCGTCATGTGTTTGGTACATGAAGACGATCTTGATACCGAATACGGCATTGTTCGTACTGACTTATTAAGTTATATAGTAAAAGATCTGCTATGCTGGACTAATGTTTTAGGAAAGCAGCTAAAATGTACTGATGACTATGGTGATATTATTGACTCCAGATATTATTGTAGAACGCTGAAATTTGAAATCGAATGTCCGAATAACTTATATGCAGGAATGAACAATAGATATGACAATTTCCAAGGAATCTGAAATTGATGCATTGAAATTGTATTTTGGCGAGCCATTTGTTATCCAAAATGACATTCATAATGATATCATAATTAACCAGCCTACAATTGGAGACATTATTAAAAATGGTGAAAAACAAATTTATTCTGCGGTAAATACATTAATTGCTAATCCTACCATGTATCGCATGCAATTATGGGATCTTGGAGTAGATTGGAACAAAGTGTCTGATTTTTCATTATTCTGCATGCTCGCTCCGAGTATTGATTCAGAATCTACGAAGTTACTATTCGGTGACTTAAATTTCCAGTTATTTCAATTACAACAAACACAAACAGAAGATGAAGGGGTATCGTATTACCTTTTTAATGAAGAACAGAACGTAGAAATAGATGAAACTGCTTATTTGCAAATGGCTTCATATTTAAGAGCTATGTTCAACACTTACCCAAAAGTGGAAAAAGCCAGGGGAAAATCTACAAAAGAATGGATGATTGAAGAAGATCGCATGAGCTTCGAACAACACAAAAATGATGTTTACAAATCCACTCTTCTACCACTCATATCTACTTGTCTTAATCATCCCGGTTTCAAATATAAAAAAAATGAATTACGTGAAGTTGGCATTGTTGAATTTATGGACAGTGTTCAAAGACTACAAGTTTATGAATCTTCTACTGCTCTACTTAAGGGTATTTATAGCGGCTTTGTTGACGCTTCAAAGATTGATAAGAATGAACTTAATTTCATGAGAGAAATTTCTCTCAAAAATTAATTTCTATATACAAAAATTTTAAAGGAGGAAATCATAATGGGATTTACATTAGATGATATTGTAATTGATCGTGTTCAGTATGGATATGCTGAAGATCTTAGCGGAAATCCATTATATGCATTAACTCAGCTTCAGGATGCAACTATTAATATCAGTGCTGAGTCAACAGATGCAACAGATAATCAGGGTAACCTGATCAAACGTTTCTGGAAGGCTAAAACAGGTGAGTTTACTGCAAATAATGCAATGATTAACCTGAACGTTATTGGCGCTGCGTCTGGCGAAGGTAAAAGAACTGCTTCTTCTACTAATAAAATTAAAATGCCAAAAATTATTACTGTAAAAGCTGGTGCAAAAGCAACATTAACAGGAGTTGTTGATGGTACTGTAAAAGTTAATGCATTCAGCGCAAATGGTTCTATGGGTGAAGCATTTGAGAAGGATACTGCTGCTGCAACAGATAAATACGCTCTTACAGAAGGGGGAGAATTTACACCACCTACAGCTGCAGGCGTAGATACTTACATCGTTATGTATGAAAGAGAAGTTGAATCTGGTGTTGCTATTACTAATAAGGCAGATAAGTTCCCACAGACAGTAAAGCTTACTTTAAAGGCTCTTGCTGTTGATCCATGTCATTCTGACGTTCTTAAAGGAGTGTATATTGTACTTCCATCATTCCAGGTATCTCCTGAAATTGAAATCTCTCTGACAACTGACGGACAGCTTGCTTACTCTGGATCTCTTCAGGTAGATTACTGCTCTGCTGATAAAGCTCTTTATCACATTTATTGGGCTGATGAAGACGAAGAATAATCATTAGATAATATAATATTATTCTAATTACGGTCGGTATGTGTCATAGCATACCGGCTGTTTTACTATCCATATTCAAGGAGGAAAACATGGTTAAGAAAAATAACAAGAAATGCATTTTATGCGGAAAAACATATACATATTGTAGTCGCTGTGAAGAATTCGACCATCTTCCAAGATGGATGGAGATTTATTGCAGCGATAATTGCAGAACAATCTTTAATACATTAACAGAATATAATGCTGAAAACATTACAGCTAGAGAAGCTTCTGAAAGAATGAAAGATTGTGATATGTCTGATGTCAGTAAATTTCATGAAGTAAATCAGAAAATGATTGCAAAAATTCAGAAAGAAACTGCTGATATTAAATTACAGAAGATCTCAGAAAAAGATATTGTTGAGCCGGATTCTGTAGTTGACGAAGAAAACAGCGAGGAAATTGAAACTCGTAAACCAGTACGTACAAGAAAACGTAAATAGTATTTGAATAGTGATTTTTTAGGGGTATGTCTCACTATTCGAGACTACCCCTTTTTTCACTTTTAAGGAGTAAAAGGATTATGAGAATACAATCAAATTTGAAGCCGCGTGATTATACGGAGAAAGAAGTCTGCAGGATTATAAATCCGAAGCAGCGTGATTTATATATTAAACATAGAGTATTTCCGATAGATATGTATCCAAGTGTTACGGATGACGGAAAAGATATTATTGTTTACATCTTTTTAATTGAAGAAACCAAAGAGCTGTTTCAGCAATGGCTTAATCATACACTTGAATAAGGAGAACTCTACATGAAAGAAAAAATTTTAGATAAACAAGTTCTAAGATATGTTATTGCTACTACTGTTTCTGGCAAACCAACATATCTCAAAAAGAAATTGCAAAAAATTGAATACAGTTTTGTAACAGATATTGATGACGCTACTAAATGCTCATCTTATGCTATTGCAGAGGCTGTAAGAAAATACTACGAACATGACACTCGTGATACTAATGCAGGATTGATTATTATTCCGGTTGTTATCAGTTATGAATTAGTAAAAGAGGTTTGAATATATGGATAAATCAATTATATTGACAATTGATCAAAAGACATTAGATTTGTATACAAAGTATTATTTTTTAGAACATCCAAGAGCCAAGAAAATTCCTATTGAAAAACCTTGGCATCCTTCGATTAATACTTGGATGATCCTGCCTCGTATACAGATGAATGCATTGAAACAAAAATGGAAGGAATTCGTAAAATTCTGGGTAAAAATAAATAAAATGGATAACAGACAGTTAGATGATTTTGATCTCATCGTAACTGTCTTTTTTAACACAAAAAGACGACACGACGTAGATAATCAAATTCCTAAGTTTATTTTAGATGGGTTAACTGAAGCTGGGACTATTGTAGATGATGATGAAAAACATCTTCACTCTCTCACTTTAAAAACCGGATACGACAAAGAAAATCCAAGAACAGAATTTGAATTTATCATCCATGGACATACAGAAAATAAGGAATAAAAGGAGATTTATTATGAGTGAAATAAATAAAGTTAATTCAGATACAATTGAAAGAAAAATTGATGTTCCAGAGTTTATCAGAAGATACAATCTCCTGAAAACAGACGAACAACGAGATGAATTTGTTAAAAGTATTATTTGGAGAACATATTGCCCTGTTTTGGAGAAAAAACTCGTACTTCAGACAATACTTGAAAAGTCTATTACTACTGGAAAAAACGGGGTACAGTATATTGATATGTTTTTATCTAAAATCAATATGACTACCACTATCCTTATTTTATATACGAAATTGAACATAGTAAAGACTGATGATAGTACTACAAATGCATTTCAAGATTATGATTTATTATTTGAAAATGGTTTATTAGATCAAATTTGTACCATTGTTGGTGAGCATGAATTAAATGAACTTATGACTATTAACGGTTTACTTATGGATAATTTTCATGATGAAAATAAAACTATTGATGCATATATCGCAAAATATACAGAAGCATTTGCTACCACTGTTGGTGTATTTGCCAATGAAGGTATTTCTGAATTAATGAAATATATAACTGAAAATGGAATTAAACTTGACTTAAAATAAATTAAATTATATAGGGGTGAATGTGTATGGCCACAATTACTATGACATTAGAACATTATAATGCTATTGTAGACGAACTTTTAAATGGCTTAAAATCTTCAGAAAAAGAAATTGCAAAAGAACTTTCTGCTTTAAAAACAAAAAAAATATACGAAGATGCTAAACGTGCATATAGTCAAATTATTAATAATTGGTATAATTCATATTCACCATTATATTATAATAGATTATATAGTTTAAAATCAGCTGCCGATATTACTATGTTAGATGAACATACTATAGATATATATTTAAACGAGGATCATTTAGGAGGTCATCATTTAAATAATGCAGGATTATATAATTTAACAATGAGACAAGGATATCATGGCGGTTCAAAATATCGCGGTCCACTTAATAAATGGAGTCACGAAACTAGACCTGCTGTAAAAACTTTCTCTTCGGTACGTGCAATGCAAAATTGGGCAAAATCTTATAGTAGTCCTCACGAAAAAGAAAAACATGTTGTGCAAATTGTTAAGAAATATTTAAGTAAATACGAACTTTTTAGATTGCTTTATGGGACGAGGTGATAATTAATGGGCGATCATATTATATTAAAAACAGATACCGATGTAACACTTATGGCTAACGGAATACAGAAAGGCACAAAAGATTTAATAAAAGATGTTGCGGATTTAAAAAAAGGACTTGATAAACTTAACGGAAAGGAAGTTACACTGACAGTTAAAAGTAAAGTCGATATGTCAGAAGTTGAAGCTGCAAAAAAGGAAGCGGCAAAACCAATCGAGACCCCAGTTAAATTAAAACTTGATGCCTCTGAAATAAAAGAACTTCAGAATCTTCCGACAGCGAAAGCAAAGGTAGAATTCTTAATAAATAAAAAAGCTGTTAATGATATTGTAGCGAAAGATTTAAATAATGTTATTAATAAAGCGGCAAAAAAAATGAATAGCAAGCTTCAGGGGATTACTTCTGAATCTATGGCATCGCTTGCAAATTTAGATAAATTCTTACCAAATATCCCTGAGCTATCTTCTAGCAAACATAGGGCAATGATGACAGAGCTTAAAAAAAAAGGATTATCCGATATATCTCAAAATGAACGTGCTCAAATTGAAAGTGCATACAGACTTCGTAGTTATTTATTAGATAGTAAAAAAGAAATGTCTGAAAGAGGAAAATTTATTCCTCCATCTGAAAGTCTTGTTGCTCCTGATGCTTCATTATCTTTAGAAGATTATAATAAAGCACTTAATGGATTAATAAAAACAAGTAAGAATATTGTTATTGCCTCAGATTTATTTGAACAGTTAAATAAACAATTAGAAACAAACAAACGGAATATTCCTGTTGAACAGGATGTCTCTTCTAAAACAATGCGTAGATTATTAGGAATGGGTATCAAAAAAAATGATCCAGATTATGATCCAAATAACTATGCTCAATATCTGTTAAATCAATCATTAAATAAAGCAGGATTTTCTAATGATATTGATAAAATCGTTGCACATCAAACACATAAGATAGAACTTGGCATTACAAACAGTCATCTTGATACCATATTTAAAAAATCGCAAAATGAAGGGCTTCCTAAAAAAGATTATTCTAAATTAGTAGATAGCTATATTAATAAGAGTCTTGCAGAACTTGAAAAAGATATCTTAGCAGATGACCAATTTGGTGAAATTGCATTAGGAAGTATATCCGATATTAAGAAAAGAGCAGCAACTCTTAATGATTCATTAAAGACACGAAGAAAAAATAAATTCATTGGCCTTATGTCAACATATCTTGCTAAAGGTGGATCTGGCATAAACAATGAGGAATTTTATAAAGCTCTTTTGTCTGATATGTCAGAATATGATAAAGCTATTGATGTAGAGGGAAAACAAAAAGCAATTGAGCAGGCTGTTCAGAAACAATTAACGGAACAGAAAGCTGCAGAGAACAAAGAAGAAAAATCAGCGCCTAAGAAGACAACAAGGAAAAGAACTGTTAAAAAGAAAGAGTCTATTCCTGCTCAGACAGATGTCGAAGAGAAAGATGTTTCCGAATCTACTCCTGCTTCTGCTATTGAGTCTAAATCTAAACCTGCAAAGCCGAAAGCAAAAAAAGTTTCAAAAACAACAACATCTAAATCTGAAGAAAAACAGAAAGAAGAAGCGGCCCAAGAATTACTTAAGCTAGTATACAATAAATATATTAATAAAAAAGAAGCATATAAAAATGGAGGATCTCCTTTTCAATATGCTGATGCTCGTGAAAAATATAGAACAGCTTATATGAAAATACTTGAATCGCAACTTCTTCCTGCCTCAAGTTTTAAAAACATCACTGGTAAGGATCCTTTCAGTATATCAAAGGCTAAATCATTATATGATCATGCATATAATACAAGTAGACAAATTTTTGGAATTAAAAATTCCTTAGCGGATCGTGGTTATGATAGAGAAAATTATCCTGAAATGTTTGATATTCTTGATGGAATTGGACGTAATATTATTAATATTAATAATATGCGATATAATAATCGTAAAAATCCAAATGGCGATAATGAAAAAATCATTAATTCAATTAAAAATGTAAGAACTCTTGCAGGTAAGATTGAAGATATGATTCATGCAAATGGTTACGATGATTTTTCTCTCAAAAACTTTCTTCCTACTTCTGACAAACTTCCTGAAGAAGAACCAGAAGTCGTCTCTAAACCTAAAGCTGCGCCTAAGAAAAAAACAGTAACGAAAAAGGAAACAAAAGCAGAGGCTCTTGCTGCTCCTGTTATTGAAGAGAAACCAGTTGTTACTACTCCGGCAGTTTCCGATGAGGATCATAAGAAAAACATTCAGCAGATTAAGGATACAGAAAAGGCTAAGGAAAAAGAAGCCGATACTGTTGTAACTGCAAATGATAAGATTGCTGATTCTGAAAAAGTTGTATCTAAGCAAATTGACGATACAACAAAAATCCAAAAAGATGCAATAAAAACTGTTACAGCTATTCGTAATGAAGACTATGGATTGACAGAAACTCCTGTTACTCCATCTGAACTCGATGGATTAAAACAGCTTTCCCAGAAAGAATTTGGCGACGCGCAAAAGTACGTTAAAGTATATGAAGACGCAAATAGAACAATATATACTTTGACACAGACATATGAAAAGAAATTTGATCAGAATGGTAACCTTCTTGCAGAAGGATATAAAAATGCAATTTCTTATTATGATAGTTATGAAAAACTTGAAAATGATGCTATTAAATTAAGTAAGAGGATTAATAATAATTATGCCAAGTTAGATACTGAAAAATATAAATCCGCTGATAAGCAAAACCCTAATCTAATAAAAAAATTGCAAGGCGATATTAAATCAGATCAGCAGGATTTATCAGAATTACATAGGATTGCAAGATTGCAAGCATCTGATTCTGATAATGACTATACATATCAGGATTTTACTCAAGCACTTCGAAAAGGATCTGCTGAATCTGCCAGATTCCTATCTGCAACTCGTAAAACAAATCGTGATAATTTCAATGTAAAAAAAGATACACTAAATACGGATATTTCTAAACAGATTTCAGATATAGAATCTCTTGGACAGGCTGGTACTATTGCTGCTGGAAAACTTCAGGGTATACAAAAAAGTTTATCTACTATTACTACTCCTGCTGGGTTAGAGAACGTTCAAAAACAAATCACAGATATTAATGAGCAGTTTAATTCAAACAAGGCTCGTGAATCTGCTTTAAATTATGTACATAATCTGGAACAGGGATTGACCGGGAAACAGAATGTTGTTATTGGTACTAAAAATGTTTCTGATAATTTTGCTGATAGTATTAATAAAGTAAATGGCACATGGACTGGACCGTTAGCTAATTTAGATAAAACATTTAAATTTAATCGTAATACTACTGCGACAGAAATTGACGGATATATTGCTGATGCAAAAAAACTTGGAGACATAGGTAAAGCATCAGCGGAAGCGTTTTCTAATTTAAAAACAAATCTCGAAAGCTGTTATACAGAATCTGGATTAAAACAAATCCAAACACAAATGCGCGGAATTTCTAAAGAAATGTCTACTGCAAAAAAACAGGCTGATGAGGCTGCAAAAAATTCAGAAACTGCAAAAATAAATGATCAGTATACTCAGATTATGTCAGATATGTCTAATCTTGAGAAGAAAAATAAAGAACTTCGTACTGCTTTAAAAAGTGATAAAAATTCTGATTATATCAAAAATATTACTGCAGAACGTGATGCTTATAAAGAAGCAGTTAAAGGTGCCGATGAATATATTGAAAAGCATAAAGAAGTTATTGGCGATAAGAATGTAAAAAAATATAATACAGCTAAAAGTCGTGCGAATCAAATTGAAACAGATATTGAAAATGATATCGTTGCTCAGACAAAAGCAATTGATAAAGAAGCATATACAAATAAGTATACTGCTGCTATTGCTGATGTGAAGGCTTTAGGTGAGGCTTATAAAGAGCTTAATAATATTCAAAAAGAGGCATTCTCTAAAAAATCCGGACAATCTGCCACTACTTTAGATGATTATAATCAGAAAATTGTCGAAGCTCAGAACAAAATAAAATCTTTAACTACTAAAGTACAAGATTTTCGTAACAGAGTATGGAGTTCTGATGCCACTCAAGCGGATAAATTAAATCAGAAAGTATTTGATAACTATGAAAAGCAATTCGATAATATGTCAAATACTAAAAACAATTATGAGTCTGATTTAGTGGAAGCGATGAAAACTGCATATCAATTAAAAAGATCTACAGAAGCAAAACTTTTAAAATCTGCTACGAATACCTCATTAGATGTTGGTCAGATATCAGAATTAAAAGGTAAAAATGGCTATGCGACGCAATTATATGCTTCATTGCGAGATCAAGTCGTCGATCAGTTTGGTAAAGATTTCCAACAGCAAGCAATTTTGGGATTAAAAACAAATGCTAATAATCAGCGAAATGATATTTTGAATACAAATTTCAAAACTCTTTCAAATGATATAGATCAGTATGTTTCTAGTGTTACAAAAGCAGGACGTGCTTCTAAAGGATTTCAACAAAACTTTTCTGGACTTTCAACAGATCTTGTAAACTTACAAAATACTTTTTCAGATCCTTCTAAACTAAATTCACAAGGTGTTACAGATTATTTTGATCAAATGAGTAATATAGCTCAACGTTTTGGAAATTTAAAATACACTTATTCAAATGGACAAGGAAAAGCAGAACTTGACTTTACTCAGGCTCTAGGCGAAATAAATGGAGAAAAGGCTGTAGGGAAAAACAGTAATTATTTTAGATTAGCCGGAGAATATGTTCAAAGCTATAATAATATATGGGATAAATACAATAAAGACATTGAACAGTTTGCTGAAGGAAGCGAAGAAAGAAAGAAACTGACCACACAAGCAGAAAAAGATTCTGAAGATGTTGTAAAAAGTATGCAGAATCTTGCTAAGAATGCTTCTAAGTATAATCAGGTAACTGATAAAGGTACGGAGCTTGATTTCACATCAAATAGGACTCGTAATACGAAAGATGCTTCCGCATTTTTAAGTCAGTATGCTGCTTCTATTGGATTAACTTCAGAAATTTCTACGAAAATTAATGAAGCGACTGGACAGGTAACAAAAACATTTACTGATATTTCTGGTAATACAGTAACATTAACTGGAAATATTGATAAGCTTAATAATTCTTTACGAGTAACTCAATCACTAACGTCTAAAAATGGATCTGGAATGTCTTCATTTGGCAATACACTTAAAGGAATGGTATCAGGAAACTTTAAAGGTGCTATTGCAGATATTGCAAGTTATGTTTCTTATTTCCAGGTAACCATGAAAGCAATTCAGCAGGCCAAGCAAGGCTTCAATGATTTCTTAAATTTCCAAAAAGACTTAACAAATATTAGTTACACAATGAATTTATCGCCGGATCAATTACAGAATCTTGGTACTTCTGCAATTGATATGGCAAAAGATTTATCGATGTCCTTGGATAATACTATGGACATTTATAAAATCTATGCAAACATGAATACTACTGCTTCTGAAATTCAGCAGACAGCTAGACCAACTGCTATCTTAAGTAACTTAAGTGGCGTTGATGCCTCTACTGCTGCCGATCAGGTACAGGGTATTTTACAGCAGTTCCATATGTTAGAAGATGGATCTACTACTGCTGCTGATGCCTCTATGCATATTGTCGATGTTCTGGATAAAGTTTCCGGAAGTGTGGGAATTGATTACGCTAAAGGTATCAAAATTATTTCTGATGCTGTACAGGCTTCCGGTCAGGTTGCTTATGATGCAGGTATGTCATATGAACAGCTTGCAGCTATTACTGCTAAAGTATCAGAAAGAACTCGTGAAGATGGATCTTCAATTGGTAATGCTTTGAAGACAATTATCACAAGAACTACAAAAGTCGGTAAAATGCCACAATATGCCGACGAAGTTGACAATGCAACTTTATCTAATGCTTCTGCATCTCTGCATGCTATAGGTGTAGATGTTTATAATCCGGATGGATCTGACCGTGGTATCATTACTGTTATGTCTGAGCTTAAAGATAAGTGGGACGATTTAACTGATGCACAGCAAGCTAAGATCGCATTCGATGTAGCAGCCTAAATGTGGACTGTGTATGAAGAAATTCATACTGGAATGATTTTAATTGCAGGTAATACCTTAGAGCCTTGCACCACAATAATCAGGAAACTAGATTATGAAGGTTTAAAAACGCAAGGATTGGTTGTTCATGCAGCGAAGCACCCTAACGTATCCCGTAGATCATACGGTACTTGAGTCGAGGGTGAACGTTCAACGACTAGATTCTCGTCGAGCTATAGACAAGAGAATAAAGGTGGAAATCCTGAATATCTATAGCAACAATCGTAGGGCGCAATCGCAAATGGCGTGGGTGAAAATCCCTTAAATCGAAAAGGACACTCTAAACCGTAAAGGTCGGTAGATGAAGAAATAGTCTGGTCTTATACGAAAGTATAAGGATATTGTTAAATGATTAAAAATATGAAAAAATTTGATAAAGAATATTCTACTCAATATACACCTGAAAAGGAGTATTTATGGAGTATTGGTATAAAGCCTTCATTTGTAAAAACAATAAATGAAGTGACTACATATAAATATGAAAAAACGTCAATGCTGTTTAAAGCACTGGCGATTTTTTATGCAAAAAATTGATAATAAATGGAGTGATAATATATGAAATGGACTTCTGAAAAAGAAGAATACTTAAAAAATAATTGGGAAAATCAATCTGATGAAGAATTAGCTGTTAATATTGGTACCACCAAAGGTGCAATTATAACTAAAAGAAGACGATTAAATTTAATTCGAAAAGAAAAGATTTTGCGTAATACTAAAAATTATTCATATAATGAAGTAAAAAAACAATTTTCTAAAAAAGGATATATCCTTATTGATAATAAGTATAAAAATTATACTACTAAAATGAAATATATCTGTAAAAAGTATTCTGAAAAAGGCATTCAAGAAATTAATTTGTGCGATTTATTGCGTGATAGAGGCTGCTATTATTGTGGCAGAGAACGCACTATGAAAAATAAAGTATTTAATTCGGAACATTGGAAAAATGAATGTGAGAAACATAATTTTACATATGTATCACATTATCACGAAAATGGCTATACTTATGTAAATTACATTTGCAATATACATAAAGATAAAGGGATTCAGGTGAAAGAAGGATATACTTTGTCTAAATGTCCTGGTTGTCCGTATTGCAAAAAGACATTTTTTGAAAGTGCGATTGGTGACATATTAGATAAATGGCATATTAATTATGACACACAAAAGAGATTTTCAGATTGTCGAGATAAAAACCCTCTACCATTTGATTATTATATTGAAGATTTTAATATCGCAATTGAATATGATGGGGAATTTCATTACAAACCAGTTATGCTAGGCAAAACTTTGACATATGAGACTGCATATGAAAATATGATAAATACTCAAAAAAGAGATAATATCAAAGACACATATTGCCAAGATCATAAGATTAATTTAATCCGTATTCCATTTTGGGATCAAATTTATATGGAAGATATTTTATTTGATAAATTGGTTGAATACGGAGCACTAATAGAAGAATAAAAGGAGAAAATTTTTAACAATATCATGTAGTGTTGCGAACTACATTAATATGACGACACGTCAGACAAGTAAGTTTAAGTCCATGCTTGATGCATTCACAGACTCCATGTCACTGGCAGAGGAAGCAACAACCGCAAATGGTAATGCTGAAGCTAACCAGGAAAAATATATGGAATCAACCGCTGGTAAACTACAAGCAATCAAAACACAGATGCAGGATTTCTGGGTTAATTTCTATAATTCAGGTACTGTAAATGGTGTTCTTGAATTTGTACATAGTTTAACAGAAGGATTTACGTCACTTGAAAAAACACTTGGACCAATACCGGCATTACTTACTGCTGTATTTGCAGCAATGACAGTAAAAAATGCAACAATGGCAGGATTAAAATTCCTGAGTGGTGGAGGTCTTGCAACAGTCGTAGGTTAACCCAAAAATCTAAGGGTTACACGTTATTTTCCGATTTTTTAACAATGAGCCTATCTACATAGAGATTCATATCAATGTGTGGAGAATAGCGACTTAAAATAAATAGAGGATTAATACGTCGAATTCACTATTCTATGCTGATCACATAGTGAAGTGGGCGAAAGCTCGTGACAACGCACGTACCAACCTGATTTACGATTTAGTCATATGTGAAACGTTAGTAACAATTACGCAAGTAATGACGAGGGAAACATATTAATAATCAGGAGGAGTAGAGAGAGCACCCTTCCTCGGAGTATATTATATATACTTTTAATGAATGTTCCATGAGCGGCACTTCTCTTCTGCCGAATCGCTTTATGCGAAAGAGAGAAATTATATTTGATAAAAGAAAGACACCGCGGTGATCAAGCGCAGTGTCTGTAAAATAAGCTTTGAATTTTAAATTATTGAAATTTAACCTTTAAAACTTTAATTGCGTGGGTTTCACCCCACACTACCAGAGTTGTATTTCTACTTCTCCGGTGTCTCGCTTGCAAACTCGCAATTAAAATCAATGCTTTGTTCTTCTAGGTTTATTGATGTCACGAGTTTGATTGGATTGTGCTGTAACACCATCCATAAAGCTGCAAGTAATGCTAAAACCCTAATAATTCTTTTAATTGCTATTTTTGCAAGCTTAAATTGATGCTCTTCACTCTTCATAGTCCACCTCCCTTCTGCCGTATGGCTAAAGTAAATATAAGTGGATTTTGATTTCGGACAGAACATCCGATTTTGATATTTATGATTGTAGGTGTGTGCAAAGCCGAGGTACACTCTCGGCTATCCTACAATTAGAAATATATCACTTGATTTTATTGTTGTAAAGATAGAACGTCAGTTTTTATCTATATAGCAGAAAAGGCACCTCGCGCGAACTGGTGCCATAAAAATCACCAAAGGTTTTGCCCTCTGATTCCCGGTCTATATAAAATTGTCACCCTGACATCTAGCTGACCGGTGCGTCGCTTGCAAAGTCGCTTTCAATCTCGATTTGTACAGGATCAATCGTGATTTTCATATCTATATGTGTTGGATCCTTGCGAAGAATCATTCCCACAATAAAGATAGGAAAAATCCAATCAATCATACGAGACCAAAGCTTCTTTACAAGCTTACTTCGTTTTTTCTTACTCTTAGTCATTTTTTCACCTCCTTCCTACATTAAGAAGAAGGCTTTTATGTATAAGCACGAAATAAACGAATGAATCAATTTTCTGCTACTGATACATAACAACCACTTTCCTTTAAAAAGCAAAGGTTTATAGTGTTTCGGTGTGAAGACGCACAAGGCCATGGTGCGTACATGGCCTCTTCACATAGAAAATTATACCAAATTGTCGTTTATTGTAAAGACGGAACGTAGGTTCATAATAACCTCCATAGAAAGGACATAAATGCATGAATTTACCACGTAACAAAACACTTTGGACACTTGTTGAGATTACTCAAATACTCAACGAACAGGAATGTACTATTGATGACGCAGAAAAAATAATTCGATTTTTGTCATCTTACATCAAACAGCAACGCGAAGATATTGAATATGGTTCCGCTGACAATTATATTTTAAACCGAAAAATAGACAATGCTTCTAATAAAATTGTTGAAGCCATGAACCATGTAGATGGATATTGCTAATCACCTTCCTGGCCACCATTTGTGACCGCACTTCTGGCAGAGATTCTTCTTTTGAGATGCACCAATCCATCCAAAGAGTCCGTAACCTTGTTCTTCTGTTGTAACTGATGTGGAACCACAACGAGGACAACGGACGACGTTGGAATTTGATTTGGGTTGAACATAACGTACTTGTTCAAAAGTAAACTTTTCAAAATTATGCGCCATACAATCAAGAATCATCTTTGCGGCAAATTCGTTTGTCAGTTTATATGTATTAGCCCATTCTCCCATTTTTTCATGAAATTCTGCATATTGCGCACTACTGATAGGTGGACGCGTTTTAGATGATCCATATTGTAATTGAAGAAATTGGGCGAAATATTGCTGATCTTCTGGTGATAAAGACAGAATATATTTTTTAATGTCAGTAACATCTTGTTCTGCGTAATTGATTATACATGTACTTTTTGAGACAATTTCCTGTAACGGATAACCACAGTGAATACAGGCCGGAGCCTTATCAGACACCTGGCCCCCGCATTCAGGACATTTAATAAGAGCCATAATATTACCTCCAATACATTTATAGTTTGATTATAACATTAAAGACAGCTCATGTCATTAAGTAAAATCGGAAAAGTAAGTAATGCTGTCAAACTATTAAATACTGCTGCTACTAGCGGAGATATTGCAACAGGTATTTCTAGTTTATCCAATTCATTAAGAGCGGCAGGGAATATGTCGGCTGGAGTTAATTGGATTTCTAAATACGGGAAAGTTTTGGATTCTGGTATAGCATATCAAGCTCTTAAACAAGCATTTCCGGAAGAATCATTAACAGAAGATATGCTTGCTAAAATTGGGTATACTGCAAACGGAGCGGGTAAAGTTGGAAATGCTTCTAAATTTAGCTCTGTAGGATCTACATTTGCAGGTCTTGGTGCATTTCTCAAATCAATTTGGCCTGTATTAGCTGTTGTTGGCGGAATTGCAGCAGGTACAGCTGCATGGAAATGGGCAGATGATAAATTTACTATTACAAAAGCTACAGCCAAAAAACACTCAGATGAGTCGGCACAAGCATATCAAAATGCAAAAACAGAGCTTAGTACAAAACAGTCTCAGTATGATACTAATCAGGATCGTATTCATGAACTTCGCGCTACACAGAATAGGACTTCTGATGAAAATGCAGAACTTTCTCAGTTGACGAAAGAGAATTCTCTACTTGGAACACAAGTTTCTGTACAAAAGAAGCTTGTTGATGCTAAAGCTCAACAGCAAGCTATTGATGCAGATATGAATCTGAATAAAAAATATACAACAAGTCAAGCTGTTGCAAATGAATATAGTGACAGTGTTGTTGCTAAACAGGAAGATATCGTTGAAGAAACTACCAGAAAAGTCAATGAGTTAGCTGAATTACAGAAAAAACGTGACACTGCATACCAAAAATTAGGCCAAATGAGTGCTGATGATGAAGGATTTACCGAGCAGCAAAATATTGCGAACCAAATGGATGATCGTGTTTCTAAGAAACAGAGCGAAATTGCAGACGCAATGGATGAAATATCTGATGATTATAATAGACTATTTGATGAAGATACAGGTGCATTAATTAATCCTAAAACAAAAGATACTGCAAAATCTGTAGAAGATCTTTTTTCATTATATGGTCGTGTAACAGATTCAGCTCAGGAAGAAACAGATCGCATTAACAATATTTTCGCCAAAGCAAAATTTGATGGTGTTGAAGATCAATTAGTAAATGCTGGAAAATCTGGTGGTACTGATGCTGTCAAAGCCAAGATCTCAGAAATCGACGGATTACAAGAAGCTTTAGATAATGCTGGTATTAGTGCTGATACACTTGCATCTAACATTATGGCTATTGCTAGACCAGATGAGAAAAATCTTGAAGGTATAAAAGAAAATCTGAAAGATATTTTTGATATCAGCGCTGATTTAAACGAAGGAGATAATTTTGTTGGCCCATCAGGAAATCTTTATAATTTCTTTAAGGATAAAACTGATAAGCAAATAGAAGATTTCTGGAATTATTATAGCGATCAAGGATTAGATGGTTCTGATTGGAATTATATGGATCTTGCTTCCAATTTTAATAAATCACAAGATAAAGCAAAAATTGAAGCTGAATCAAAAACCTTCTCTTCTCTCTTCAAGAACTCTGCTGAAGATACAGCAACAGATCTTGATACCATAACAGACAATTTCCAGACAGATATGTCAAATATCAAGTCTTCAATGGATTCTATCAAATCCGGTACATTCCAGAATTCAGATATTACTGACCTTATTCAACAGTTCCCGGAGCTTGCCACAGAAACTGACAATCTACAACAGGGATTACAGAACCTAGCGTTTGATAAAGCAAGTGACGCTATCGGTAAAATCAGAGACTCTGTAAAAGATGTGACTGATCCGAAACAGCTTGCTGCTGCTGATAAATATGTTCAGAGTATTATGGATACTATGGATTTGAGTGGATTTGATATGAGCAATGCTAAGTCTGCAATTCTTGGTAATTTAACAAAGAATTTAGCAGACAAACATATGGCCTCTGTTACAACTCCAAACCTTGTAAATCAATTAATGTCAGAATACGGAAATGATGAAATTGCAGTTCAAGCAATTATGAAATTGTCACTTGATCCATCAATGGCGAATGCCGATCTCGACACTTGGAAAGCAAAAATTGAAGATACTAAAGTCCAGATTCAGCTCGATACATCAGCTAAAAATCTTGACGATCTTTCTAAAGATTTAACTCGTCTTCAGACCGATGCTACTAATCAGCAAACTAAGATGAGCAATAAAGCTGTTTATAATTTGAAAGAAAATGCTTCCGATTACCAGGATCTGATTGATAATGGCGATGCTCAAATTGAAAATCTCAATAATCAGATTGAGGAATATCAGAATAGTATCGATGCTTTGAAAAAGAGCAAAGGCTTATCTTCTCTTACAGACGAAGAATCAGAACAGATTAAGACATGGCAAGACGGTATTGAATCTGCAAATATGTCCATTGAAAATATGCGAGCATCTCAGATGGGTTGGCTAAATGATATTAAGAATCTTCCTATTACAAATATCACTAATCTCACTTCTGCTATTTCTTCTGCTCTTAGTGAAATCCAGACAAAGACTGGTCTGACAACAGATACCATGGACAATCTAAGAACACAATTTAGTGATCTTGCAGGCGCTGATGTAGACAGTTTATTTACTCGTACTGCTAAAGGTCTTGAGCTTGATACGGATAAATTAAAATCTTATCTGGATCAGCAAAACAAGTTCCAGGATTCTAGGTTTGTTGATGCGATTGAAAAACAAAGAGACGCTGTAAAATCTGCTCGTGAAGCTTTTGAAGGCGGAACCGGTTCTCAGTCTGCTTGGGATAGTGAAATTGCAAAGTTAAATGAATTGCAGAATATGCGAGCACAATATTATGCTCAGTATGCTGAAAGTGAAAAGCAATTTTCTGCATATCAGAAAATGGTCAATGGCCAATCTGCTGCAAATGAGGGCGATGAATATACTCAATTCCAGCAATATTTGAAGAATGCTAAAGACTTGTATGACAAAGATTTAGTTGGTACCGAAGCATTTAAGACAACGGCTGCTTATCTTTCTCAGAATGGATTTGATGATGCAGATAATTTCATCGAAAATTACAATCGTCTTTCTAAATACTTCACAGAGGATTCTAGTGGCCCACAGAAATTCTTAAGTGACTTACAGTCTAAAGGTCTTGCTACTTATGGTGCTCTTGAAGACGGTAATTATAGTTGGCAAATGTCATTTACCGATGTTCAGGACGCAGCCGATCAGATGGGAATGAGCCTTGAGTCATTCCAGGCTATTATTGGAAGACTTGGTGATTATGGATTCATAAATAACTATGTCTCATCTCTTGCAGAAGGTGAATCCAAAGTTGATGAAATTGAGGATAAACTTGTAGATGCACAAGGTAAATATGCCGAAATGAAAGCAAAAGGTGCTTCTCAGTCTGTATTAGACGATCAACAGGCAGTTATTGATGGCCTCCAGTCTCAGTTAGGAAATATGAATCAGGCAATTTCTGATTATACTAACAATGAATCACAACGTCAGGCAAATAACCTTAAAGCAGCAAAAGAACAAATTGCCGCATATAATGATGAACTTGAAAAAGTCGGAAAAGACAGTGATCTTGGTCAGAAATATATTAAGGCGATTCAGGATACTGCAAAAGAGAATCATATTGAGTTAACAGCCGATTTTAAGGTTAATGAAGACTCTTATCAGAAAACATTAGCCGAGTATGAAAATGAAGCTAAGAACGCTGAAATAAAACATTATCAGGAAGTAAATGCTGGTATTGAAAGTGGAAATACTGGAGATTACACAGATTCCGATGTCGAATTAGTAAATAAGATAAAAGAAGCTCAGGATAAAAAGAGCGAAAATTATCAGCAATTACAAGAGTTGATTAACACTCTTAATCAACAGGAGCCTTCTGATTTAGACCAGATCAAATTAGGCAATGGCGCTTATGAGTCTGAAAATCAAGGTATTCGTGCCGCTGAAGATTCTATGCAAGGTTTTGCAGATCAATTAGGTCTGACTCAAGACCAGGCTAATGCTCTTCTTACAGTTCTGCGAGCTTTAGGAGAAATTAAGATTGATCCTGAAATTGACCCTGAAGCAGCAAAACAATATAAAGAGTTTAAAGATCAAAAAGGATCTGTTGATTTAACCAATAGACCGGTGATCGATGCAAGTAAATTATCCGACATGGGATATGAAAATGCAGGCGAGGGAACTGCTACCGTATTTAGTAGTGGATTTTCTACAGACGATGGTAAAAAGACTGTTGTTGTAACTCCTATTCTTCCAGACGGAGATGTTTTAGAGCCAGGTTCATTAGAAGAATATGCTAATGAAATTCTTAATACAGGCAAAGATACAATGGGTATAGGAATTCGTACTTTTGAAGGTGACGATTCTATACAAAAAGCTGATGAATATGCCGAGATGTTACATCAAGTACAGCAAGCATATTATGGTGAAGATGAAGCGGCAAAACAAAGTCTTAATACATTAAAAGATTATACTGCACAACAATTACTCGGAATTAACTATGGCGATGGTGAATATGACGAGAAATATGCTAATGCAGAAAAATCTGTTGATGGATTAATCGATAGCTTTAAACAGATGGGTATGTCTGAAATGGAAGCTCAATCTGCTGCGGAAGCTCTTATTACTGTAATGGATGATATGGGGCTTCTTAAAGTTCAACCAGAGGTTGATACTTCTCAGATGGATGAAGCTACCCAGGACGGAATGTCAAAACTTCGAGAAATGCAAGCTGAGGGAGACAAAGATTTTAATATTTCATTTAAAGTTGATGATAATATTGAGGGGTTATCTGTTGATAAACTTAAATCTCAAATTGAAGAATTAGAGCATGTCAAAGTTAACTTTGAAGTAGATTCTTCTGAATATCAAGCTATCCAATCTATGATTGATAATCGTGAAGCTCAAATGCATCTTCAGATTTTATTAGATCAAAGTGGAGATGTCGATAAATGGTTGGCCCTTGCTAATGGCGAAGGTGGGGACGAACAACTTGCTATTGCTGCGGGAATCGATTTAAACGATGAGGATGCTCAGAGTAAAATAGATGCTTTGAAAGCTAGCCTGGAAAGTCTTTCTAGTGAAACAGCTGATTTGACTGTCAAGATTGACGAATCTCAGTTTAGTGAGTTAACAAAATCTATTGATACAGATACTGTAGATCTTACTGTTGATGTTCATGACGAAGAATTGTCAGCTTTAGAAAGCAAAATCAATTCTTTAACGTCTAATCAGAAGAGTGTTTCTGTAAAAGCTGACGCTCCTGATACATCTCAAGTTACTGCTCTTTCAGATGCTATCAATCAGATTCTTCCAAGAACTGTAGGTGTTAAAGCAGATGTGAAAGGTACTAATGATGTTAACGATTTAATATCTGCAATTACTAGAGTATTACCTAAAACTGTACGTGTAGGTGCAGATGTATTTGGAACAGACGCAGTAAATTCATTAGTTTCTGCAATTAACAGCGTTCATGATAAAACTGCTACCGTTACTGTGACTACAAACAATATTACAAATAATATTACAAATAATTCTTCAGGACGAGTACCGATTTATACAGGTACTGCTCTTTCTCCAGCCCATGCATCTGGAACTGCTTATAATGTTCTTAATACAATACCTATGTCTTCTGCTTTTGCAAATGGCGGAAAAGTTGGATTATCTGAAGATCAGAAAGCTCTTGTAAATGAACTTGGAACAGAATCAGTTATTCGTGGAGATAAATGGTTCTTACTTCCTGGTGGAATGCATACAGAAAACCTTAAAAAGGGAGACATTGTATTAAATCATAAACAGACAGCCGATCTTATTAAGGGTGGAAAAACTTTTGGTCATGCCAGAGCTTATGCGAATGGAAATCTTGATGATTTAAGTGTATTGAGTCATGCATATGCAAACGCAGGAAATACCACAGGTAATTTCAATAGTCAGAAACATAACTCTACTCCGTCTTCTGGTTCCGGTAATTCAGGAAACGCTGCTCTTACTAAAGCTATCAACAACAACACTGATGCCACTAAAGATTCTTCAGATACAACAAGTTCATCAGCTGATAAAGTAGATGAAGCACTTGAAAATGCAATCAAAAAGCTAAAAGATAATGCTATGGATTGGATTGAAGTTGCTATGGATCGTTTAGACCGTATCACTTCAAAATATACTGATTATGCTGAAAGCGATTATAGTCATTATACAAAAGCTCAGAAGTATTATAATAAAGCAATTGCAAGTACGGATAAAGAAATTGAAGCTGCAAAAAAAGGTGCTGCTCGATATAAAGCACAGGCAGAAAAAGTGGCAGCTGATTCAGAAGTAAGTAAATATCTTACAGCCGCACTGAAAAAGAAAGTTCAGGATGGTACTATTGATATAGAATCATTATCTGCTAATCAAAAAGCCGCCGTAGAAGCATATAAAGAATATTATGATAAATATCTTGATGCTACTAAAACTTACAGAGAAAAGAAAGTTCAGAGACTTGATCTTGCTAAAGCTAAGGTTGACAACGTTTACGATTCTTATGATGTAATCGTAGGAAAACGTGAAGCGGCAGAAAACTATTGGAACGCAAAAGCTGAAAACCGTGTTGCGCATGGCAAGAATCAAAAAGTAGGTTCTATATATTATAAGGATCTTCAAAAGCAAGTAACCTATGCCAAAAGTCAGAAAAGCCTGATGAGTTCGGAAGAGAAAAAAGTTCGGAAACGTATGGCTGAATACTTAAAAGTAAATGGTCGTAACGTTAAAGATAAAGCTTATCAGGAAATGAAAAAACAGCTTATTGAACTCCAAACATCTGAAATTGAAATGGATACTCATATTCAAGAACTTAATCAGACAATTCAGGATACACGCGAGAACATAAAACAATGGTCAGTTGATCGTTGGGAAAGAGCTGGCGCTAAACAGGATGCTATCATTAATTATAAATTAGTGACAGATAAAGCGGATCGCCAGATTCAGGAAAAGGATTATACTGAACGTATTAAAACTGCTAATCGTGAAATTCTTGCTCTTGACAATCTGAGAAAAGAAAAGGCTGAATATTATGACATGCACTTTAGTAGCATGAATAATGAAGAAGCTCAGAAATATCTTGAGGAACTTGCTCAGATTGATGAACAAATTATGAATCTTGCTTCTGATGTAGAAGAATTCAAAAATAAGATTATGGAACTTCGTTGGAAACCGTTCGACGACCTTCAGAATGATCTTTCTAATCTTATTACTGAATATCAGAATGCTCAGAAGTTACTTGGCGATTCCGATAGTTTCTATAATGACGACGGTTCATTTACAACAAATGGACTTACTAACATTCTTCTTACCCAAGAATCTATTGACACTACAAAAGATAAAATAGCAAATTATCGTGTAGCATTAGATAAACTTGATGAACAGTATAAGAATGGTTGTTATAGCGCTGAGGAATACAAAGCCAAACAGCAGGATCTTCTTAAGAGCTTACAGCAGGAATCTGCTACTCTTGCTGATCTGAAACAGAATCTTCTTGATATGTATACTACTCAGGTTACCAAAGAGAACGATCTGCTTCAGGAGAATATCGATAAACGTAAAGAAGCTCTTGATGCTAAAGAGAAATATTACGATTACGATAAGACTCTAAAGAAGAAAACCAAGGATATCAATACACTTAAGGCACAGATTGCTGCTTTAGAAGGAACATCAAACGCCGCTTCTAAGGCACGTCTTGAGAAATTACGTGCTGAACTTGCTGACGCTGAGGATGACATGGCTGATACAATGCATCAACATGAAGTTGATATGAAAAATACCGGTTATGAAAACTTCTCAAATGAAGCAAATAAAGCATTGGATAATACTCTTGATGCTGTAAAGAAGAATGCTGCATTCCAAGAAGTCATTATCGGTAATATGCTCGATACTGTAACTGCCGATTATGACAGCACATATAATCATTTGCATGATGTAATGGATCAATACGGAATGAAAGTTTCTCAGGTATTTGATGCAAACATATCAAAAGTAGCTGATTTTAACAGAGAAGCTGGCAAAGCAGCTGATATTGTTAATAAAATTAATACTTCTTATGTTCCCGGTACCGGAAATACTAAAGCTGATACTGTTGTAAAAGATGATTTGAATCGAAATAATGGATCAGATAATGCTGGTAATGAAAAACCTGGTACGATGGGTGGCACAACCTATTCTCTGAAACTGAATGCATCGGAAATTTATCTGACATACAGTCATTTGAAATATTCATTGAAAGCTACATGGTCTCCAAGTAAACCAGAACATTCTGATATTGAATGGAAGAGTTCTGACGAATCAATCGCAAAGGTTTCTTCTGATGGTACGGTTCGAGGTGTATCCGCAGGACTCGGTAAGAACGGATTAATGTCACGAGATGAATCTAAGACCAGAAAATGTATTATTACTGCAAATGGTGGTCCTGGTCTCGCAACTGCCGAATGTATAGTACATATCATGCCGGATTCTCATTATGAAGCAATCAAAGGATATGCTGAAAGAGCTGGAAAACTTGAAACTTCTGGTAACAATCTTAGAGACTCCATGGAATACGCTTATAAAAATGGTGCATTCCGAAGCAATCAGTCAAGTGCCGCTGTTGAAGGATTCCAGAAAGCTTATCTAAAAGACTGGTTTAATGCTCTTCCAGACCGTCCTAACGGTGCAACGGATGTTCCTAATGGAATTAGTCAGTTAGCTGGATATTTCTATTCCAAAGGTAAACAAGTTACGCGTAATGATATGCAAAAACTTGCTGACATTCTTGAGATTAAAACTCCGGGAGTTGGAAGTTATGATACCTGGGGTGGTACGCTTAAAAATAAGATTCTGAAAGCATACAAAGCTTACGGATTCTCAAAAGGTGGTGTTGTACGTAATGGTATTCCTGCCAGCATACTTGATATGATTGGTGGAGATGCTTTAATACCACGCGGAGATTCTGTACTGATTGGTGCAAATCCTGGTGAAACCGTCCTTACCAAAGAATTTACGGATCAGCTGAAGCCTACTGTGGCTACACTGAACGCATTCAATGAAATGATGGCGAAACCACTTACTCCTATTCTTCCTTCATCTAATGGTGATACGAATGTAAATAGCGAGTGTAACATTACAATTAATGTCGATAGTATCAACAATGAGCAGGATATTAAGAAACTTGCTTATCAGATTGGTGATATTATTACCGAACGTAACAAGCGTGACTGGAAAAAAGTACGCTGATTTAAAAGGGCTGTCTTATAGGCAGCTCTTTTAATATAAAAAAAATATGAAAGAGGTGAGAAAATGTTACAATTTGAATTTAATGGACATACTTCTGATGAGTACGGATTGATCGTAACTCAGATTGAGGAAAATGATGAACTTATCAACCGCTCTCTCCAACTGGGTGATAAAAATAAATACAGACCAAAAGAAAATCATTTTGGCACTGTTTATGAGGACAACTACTCATTTAAGATGGGAGTAATGAGAAATCCTTGCAGAAACAGAAATGTTATTCCAGATTTGGCAAATGGAATAGTAAAATACGACAGCACTTATACTCCTTATATTGAAAATGGAATTTTGAAGTTTCCAATGGGATATATAGCAGATATTAAGAATGGAATTATTATTCCTAACAATTCTGATTATCTGACATCTAATAATATTAGAATGATAAATGCATGGCTCACATCTCCTCAGTATCCTAAGTTATTAAGATTTTTAGATAATGATTACTTTTCTGAAGAGATTGAATTTTTCGCTACTATTACAGAAGTATCCACTGAACATGCATCTCTTCCATATGAATTAACATATACAGTAACGTGTGATAGTCCATGGGGATATACACCTCTTATTGTATGTAAAGCAACATCCTCTTCTACTCTAACAAAAAAATGTTCTATATCAAATAATTCTGACTGTCTGGAAGATTATGTATATCCAGTAATCAAAGTTTCTCCAAAAAGTCATGGAACAATCACCATAAAAAATACATCTGATAATAATGGCACAATGAAAATTAACGCATTGAAAAATGATGATTTCTATATAGACTGTCAAAAACTTAAAATTTATGATATCACAAATTCAATCGTATCATTTGAAGATCTTGGCATTGAAGATATAGACGATATCTACTGGCCAAGACTTGCATATGGTGAAAATATATTCGAATTTACAGGAGACGCGACATTCGAAATATCATATAGAGAACCACGAAAGGTTGGTGCCTTTGCATGAGAATGATACATAATTATGATAAGTACGGAAATACAGAGTCTTCTATTATTTATCTGGCAAAACCTGGAAAACGACTATATTGTGCTCTTGGCGGTATTGAAACTTCTTCAGTCTCTGTTAAATTGAGAACTAATAACACTGCCGAGCTTACATTTACAATAGATAAATATGTAGATGGCGAAGAATCTTCTGGTTATGAAGATATCGATGAAATGATGGAGCTATATTGTGATGGAATCTGGTATAAAATTATGGATCCTCCAGAAGAAACAAATAATGGCATGCAGTGTACTAAAAGCATTACTGCAGAATCATATGAAATATCTCTCACTCAATATAAGCTGAAAAACTTTAAAATCAACATGGGTGAAGAAGATTCTTATGAAATGATGTATCAGAAAAATCATGACACAAGTAAGTTTTATCAGATAAAATTTTATAATCCAGATAATGAGGACTTAAGTTTTCTTCATTTGGTATTAAAGCATGGAGATGTTCCGGGTTGGAAAATTGGATATGTAGATAATGTTACCTTAGACGATGATGGCATTTTACTTCCAAATGAAATATGTAATTTTGATGTTGATGATCAAAATGTGTACTCTCTTCTGACACAGGAGGCAGCTCCTGCATATAAATGTGTGTTTGAATTTGATACCGTTAATATGACTATTAATGTATATAAACCGGATAGCTTAGGCAAGGACACAAATGTTGTTCTTGGATTCCGTAATATCCAAGACAGCGTAACAATTTCACGAGATAACAGTTTAGTTACTCAGTTCTATGTTGATGGACTTGATGATTATAATATTGATCTGGCGAATTTTGGTGATTCTGTAATTACAGACTTATCCTATTTTTGCTGTGAACCATATATGAATGCTATTCTACAGGAAAAATATACAGCTTGGCAGGACTATAGAGAATCACGTAGAGATGAATATTGCAATTTATCTCGTGAATATAATAAGAATCTTGATGTGCTTTCGGAGTTGACAAACAGAGTTCCTGTTGACACTGCACAGACAAACTGGTTTGGACAAAAAGTTGATGATCTGAAAGATGCATATGATTCTAATATGGCTATTATTAAAGGATTAGAATCTATTCATGTCGATGAAGAGAAGAATTTTGATCTTGATGACTTAAAGAATTCTTCTGACTGGCCTCTGTATGAATCAATCATGAACTACACTCTCCCGGCTATTGTAGCTGCGTTACAGGCTCAGGGCGAGACTGTAGATGGGTTCGGTAAGGGAAATATCATCTCATGTGTAAACCCTGTTGTATTGGGCCAGGACTGGTACATGGTAGGTTCTGGTACTTCTTCTTTCAAAACAGTACAAATTGACGACGCTCCTGCTTATGGTATTACTCGTGGCGTTCAGGTAACTGGAACAGATGGTGGAATTTATCAGCACAATATTAGTGTCGAACCATCTCAGAGATATACTCTTAGCTGTTTTGTTAAAGGATCTGGAACATTTTATCTCGGATATAATAATACTGGAGAAGACAGAAAAAACATTTCATACAGTATTACTTCTTCTTGGACAAGAGTTTACACTTCTTTCAATCTCTCCTCTCATCTGATTGATGTGGCATTTACTGGTACATCTGATTTCACAATTTGTGGTATGCAATTAGAAATGGGCGATGCTCCTTCTCAGTTTGGATATTTTACTCAGTCTGAGAATATAATGAAAGCTTATGAAACCGATTGGAAACTCTATGGTATCGCAGAGCTTAAGATTAAAATTGCAACGTATGATGCATGTATCAAGGAATTGAAGAAGAATGGATATGCAGATGGATACAATCCTCTCTCTGGATATGAAGAAGCATATTTTACACAGATGCATCAGAAATATCTGGATTATCTGACTTTAAAAGATCAGGCTGAAGCTGCACTGGCAGAACGTCAGGCAGAATATGATGCAGCTAAAAAACCAGAGATTCAGGAAAAAAGAAATCAAATTGCGAAAGATGTTTTGATTGAGAATTTTGGTAAAGTACAAGATAAATATCCGGCTTTTACTGAGAAAGAAACATATATAATCAAGAGTTTATATAATCAGGCAACATATACCAATGAAAATATTATCATTACTACTCTTGACAGTACATCTGATGCTGTAGATAAAGCTATTACTTTATATAAGGACGCAATGGAGGAATTGTATGTAGAATCTCATCCACAGTATATTTATACGGATGATATTGATAATATCTACGCTCTTCCGGATTTTAAAGAATATCATGAGCAATTAGCTGTAAATGATTTTGTTCGATTGGGATTATCTGATACACGATATGTAAAATTACGTGTGGTAGAAATCGATTATAATCCTTGTGATATGGATGAATCTATGGAAGTTACATTCTCCAATATGGTCCAATATAAATCAAAATTAACAAATGATAATGAATTTCTAACAAATGCATTAAATCAGACCTCTGACAGAACTGGTGGTCGTGTTAACTCAGTCAACAAATCTTCTACTTCTGATTATGTCATCACATCAGAAGCTATTAAGCAAATCTTTTCAAATCCTCTATTCAATTCAATGTTAGGTGGAACTGTCACTGGAGGAACCGGGTCTGGCGGAACCATTACCGCTGATACAATTATTGCAGAACTCGTGAAAGCAAAAGAAGGTGTATTTGATAAGCTTACTGTTGATACTGCTTTCATGAAATATCTCGATGTAAAACTTGTTTCCGCAGATACTATTACTACTCGTATTCTCAATGCTGAACAAGCCAATATTGAAAAACTATCTGCTAAGATTATTGAATCTAATCAAATTTCAGCAGATATGGCAAATATCAAGAATCTTGTTTCAGGCAAAGCTGGTATTGGAGAATTACAAGCTATTCATCTTACTGCTCAGAATGTGACTATTGACCAGGCAGTTGTTACTGATCTTATTGCTAAGAAAATAGCTGTTGGTGACCTTATGGCACAGAATGCTCTTGCTAATCAGATTGTGCTTATCTCTAAGGATAATAAACCTACTATCGCATTCTTAGAAAGTACACAGCAGTTTTATGATTCTACAGGAAATGTTCGTGTTCAGATTGGTATGGATGGCAATGGAGATTTTAATTTCATTGTCAGAAATGGTGATAAAGCTGCTTTATTTGATGAAAACGGTATTACTCAGACAGGTATTCCAGACAATACTATTATCAATGATATGATTGATAATGCCACAATTACCAAGGATAAACTCGGATTCCAGATAATTGAACCGAATGAGCAAGGTGGTATTGATATCACTAATATTTATGACGGTAAAGGAAATCAGTGGTGGGGAATTGAAAAAACATCTATTACTGATGATTATACAAAACAGATCAAAAATGTTACTGATACTCTTACTGGAGAAATTGAACAGAAAGTAAGTAATACTCAATATCTTAAAGATCAGGAAGCTATTCAGACAGAGTTCTCAGAAGTAAAACAGGATGTATCAGGTATTACTTCTACCGTAAGCTCTATGAGAACAGATCTTTCTGAAGCACAGGAAAAGATTACAGCTAACTCCTCTTCTATTACTCAAAATGCAGATAGTATTTCATTTATGGTTACTGGTACAAGAAAATCTGGATTCAAACTGACACCAGATTTTATTAGTATGGTTTCTGACAATATCAGTATTAAAGCTGAAAATGTTAAGATTGATTCTATTATTGAAGCTATGAATAGCAGCATTGATTCAAGCACAACAAGAATCAATGGTGGCATTATTGATACTTCCACAGTAAATGCTATGCTTATTGCTGCACAGACTCTCAGATCAAAGAACTTCAAAGATACTTCTGTCGTAGACGGCATCTACGCTCAAGAAGGCCTTGAAATCAATATGGAAACTGGAGCTTTTAAAGCAAAGAATTTTGCTATTGATGACTCAGGTAATGCACATTTTAAGGGTAATGGAGAGTTTGAAGGCAAGATTACTGCTTCTTCTGGTCATATTGGTGGTACAAATGGTTTTGTTATTGAAGCAGGCAAATTGTATTCCGGAATGAACGCTTTTAATTCTGACTCTGCAGGTGTATATCTTGGCACTGATGGAATTGCTCTTGGTGGTGGAAAATTTACTGTTGATAAAAATGGTAATCTTACTGCTAAGTCTGGAACATTTACAGGAAAAGTTGAAGCTAATGACGGATATATTGGTGGTTGGTCTATTTCTGGAAACTCTCTGACGGCTAGAAACGGTACGATATCAATAAATCCTGACCAGTTAAAATATGGAAATAATTTCAATGTTGATTCGGCTGGAAATCTAACAGCTACTAACGCTACCATTTCAGGTGAAGTCAATGCTACTACTGGCACCTTTAATAATGGTACTTTTAATAATGTAGATATTGAGTCTGGTCAAATTGGCGGATTATCAATAGCTAATGGTACTATCACTGGCGAAAACTTCTCAATTACATCTGACGGAAGAATCAGTGCTACAAATGCTTCTATTAGCGGCGCAATTACAGCGACATCACTTACACTTGGCTCCGGAGTTACAATTGGTGTTTCAAAAGTAAGTGGTTTGGCAGATGTTGCAACAAGTGGTGATTATAACGATTTGGAGAATAAACCTGATATTCCAAGTGATATGGAATTCTACATAAAGAAAGATGGTACTGTTGGTTCTGAACCAAGTGAGGGTGCCACAGGATTTAAAGTTTCTACAAATGGTTTGTTGCAGGCGAGCAATGCTATTATTTATGGTGAAATCGTAGCATCATCTGGTAAGATCGGTGGGTTTAATATATCTACTACAGCTAATAATAACGACCACGCTTATAAAAATACATTGTATCGTATCATAAATGGGAGTGATGGATATGATTATCAAGCAGGAATTAAAGGAGATTCTGACTCAAATACAACTATCGAGGCGGCATTTTATGTACGTAAGAAATTAAGAAATGAAACATGGAAGGATTCCACTATTCCGTTTTTTGTAAGAAATGATGGATATGTATATTGCGAAGATATGACAATTGGAAACTCATTGTACGCTACGGGAGAATTAAGTACAAAATATGATAATTTAACATCTAAATTTAAAATTATTACCGCCGCTACAGATGGTGTTTATTTTGGGTTATTAAATGATACTATCCAATCAAGGATTGCGTGTTATAGGAAAGGTATGTGGTATGAACTTGGTGTAGACAGACCATTTACTATTATTAAAGATGGAAATCTAACATATTCAATAAAAAAGCAAGGAAGTATTAATGTTGATTTAGGTGCTTCAGGTGTGAATTATAGATATAGAAATTTGTATATCGAAAAAATTATTTTTCCTGATAACTCATCTATGACAACAGCAAAGACAAATGGTGATAATGCTACTGATACTTCTGGATTAAAATTGAATACTATTCGTATCGGTTCTGATAATAATGGAGTTGGTATGGGCGGTGGAAAAGAATACAATGTATACAGTGATAAGGCTTGGGGAAGCACTCTTCCTATTACATGTGCTACTATTGGCGCAGCTTTAAGCGGACATACTCATTCTGAGTATGTTTCAACATCAGGCAATTCAACGAGTTCTCCTATAACAGGTACATTATATATGGCAAACAATAAAGGCTGGGATATGTTAAATACTTCTGGAAATCCTGTTACGGGTATTTATTGTAACCCAAGTAATCAGGTTGTTGTTGGAGATAACCAAAATGCTGCGTCCACTTTAATTCGAGGAAAAACCATTCAATTAGGAAATACTTCTGGTAGTATTATATTTTTCCCATTGAAACCAGATTCAGGAACAAAGTATTTAACTATTAATACAAAAGGAGAATTAGGAACTTCTAGCGGAGGTGGATCTGTTACATTAAAAATTGGAGGAAGCACAACTACTTCCACTGACTTCTCAAGCTATAATTTAGCAACACAAGATTGGGTTAACGGAAAAGGATATTTAACTCAGCATCAATCTCTTTATGGATATGCTACTCAAAGTTGGGTAACAAGCAATTTTGCAGCTAAAGACTCTGGCGGTGGAGGAAATAATTTTTCTAAAAGTTCAATTGATACATTGTATAATCAATCGTCGTCAAGTTACTCTGTAAGCATTAGAAATAATGGCACAGCAAAAATCTTTGCTCCAAATTCAGATAGCGCAACACGACTTGGATACACTGGATATAAATGGAAAACTATTCATTGTCAGTCATCTACTATAGATACATCTGATGAACATTTAAAAACAAATTTACATTCTATTGGAAGTATAAATCATATAGAAGACGTGTATATGCATTTAAATCCTATTGTATATCAATTTAAAAATTTTGATAGTGAAGATGACCATGATAGATGTCACTTTGGATTTGGTGCTAGAGAAACAGAAAAAATATTTAACGATTATAATATTAATGCTTCTGATTATGGTATATTGTGTAAAGGTCAATTAGATAAACCTAACAAAGCCGGAGACATGGTTGAATACGCTTTTAGATATGGAGAATTTGTCTCTTTAAATACATTTATGACACAAAAAGCCCATCACCGTATAGACTCTCTCGAAGAGCAAAACAGTTCTCTCATCTCAGAAAATCAATCCCTCAAGAACGAAATTCTTATGCTCCAGGGACAACTATCTCTTATAAATCAACGATTACAAAAATTGGAGGAAAAGGCATGTTAAAAATTAGTGAAACAAGAAATGTATCCGGTCAGGTTATGATCGGTTCTGACGAAAATGCAAAACAGGTTGCTTATCTTAATGCTTCTGTTAGCAAGGATGGCAATGTAAATATCAATAAATCTATTCAAGATAGCGAAACATTTAAAACAAATAAAGAAGCTGTGCTGAAAGATTTTACAGAGTTTGAAACATACGTATATGGAATTATTCCTGAATAAATAAGAGGCCTGAGCAATCAGGTCTTTTATTATACAAAGAAGGTGAAATATTTGACCAGTCGAGAATATGAACTTGAATTAAAGAAAATCAAAGCAAAAAATCGACAGATTGAAATGAAACGAAATCTGAAGGCGGCAAAAGTTAAAAGATTCAATATTCCAAGAGTCTCTACAAGTAAATTAATACTTGTCGCTGTACTTTTACTTAATCTACAGATTATTCATTTTGTAGAAAAAGCAATTATGACCTATGGAGATTTATCTGCTCTCTACGCTCTCATTGCTATCCCAGCAACACTCGTCCCTACAGTTTGGGCTTATTATGCAAAGGCTCGTGCAGAAAACTGCACAGGAGGCATTACTTATGATTCTGCAATGGAACAACTTAGACAGCAAGACTCTTCAGATGATGAAGCAGTCGGTTAGGAGGAAAAATTATGGACATTAAACAGGGTATTCAGGATGTATTATATCTGATCATTACTGGTATTCTCCCACTTCTTATTACATATGGAGTCCTTTTTCTTAAAGTAAAGATTAAGGAACAGGAGAAACAGCTTGAGAATGATCAGCTCGTAAAATATATTGATGCTGCTACTGATGCTATCAGTAAAGCTGTACTTACAGTAAATCAGACGTATGTAGATTCATTGAAGAAACAAGGTAAGTTTGATGAAGCGGCGGCTAAAACAGCAAAACAGATGGCGATTGATAAAGCTAAGGCTCTTATTACGGAGAATTCAAAAAAAGCCATCGAAACATTGTATTCTGACTTTGAAGCATATCTCAATGATGCTATAGAAGAACTTGTCAGAGAAAATAAATTTACAGTTTAAATAAAAAGGAGAACAAGGATTATGAAGAAAACTATCGTAAATGCAGACGTTGTGGCTATGTATAAAACATTAAATACTATGAAAAGTCGTTCAGATATTGTGCCAGGAGATGTTGACGTATTCTGGGCTAATACAATGAATCTGAAAACATTAAAAGCGCAGGCAGATAAGATTGCTGAGTTCGAACAGGAGCTTATTAACTCCTTTTTTACAGAAGAAAACTCTCATGTTGTTACAGATGAAAGTGGTAATGAAACTGGACGTGCTCTTAACGATGATATAAAAGACACTGTTGTCCCTGAGATTCAGGAAGGTCTGCAGAAAATTTATGATAAGACTTGCGAGCTTGATATCGAGATGATTCCTAAAGAGTCTCTTAAGAAGATGCTCAAAGCAAATGAAGATAAACTGTCAATGCTCGACATGACAGTAATGTACAATTTTGTAGAAGGTGAATAATAATGGCAACATACATTCAGGGAATCCAAACCTCTGTTGGTGTTGTTAAGTATGATTATAATTATTTGGCGAATCTCCCTGAATCAGATGCAACCTTATCTAAACAGGGAGAATTTGCTGATGCTCTTATTGTAGGAAGAAAATTTGTTCAACTAGGTGCTGATGTTGATAAATTGAAAGAATCTATGACTAATGCACAGAAAGCAATATCAGATCTTCAGACTGCAGATGGTTCTACCAATACAGCTATAGAACAAATTAATACATCATTACTTGACATTACTAACAGTATTGAAACTATTCAGAGCAATATCACATCTCTGCAGAGCAGTGTTAATACACTAAACAAAAATGCTACAGAGATTAAAAATACTGCGAATACTGCTAACACTGCAGTTACCGCTTTACAGAAAACTGTCTCTTCTCTTCAGACAAGAATTGAGACATTAGAAAAAGCCCAGACTAAATAAGAAAGGAGGACGTTATGTATACACTAAAAATTTCAGATGATAATACCGTTACTACTACGGTAAAAGAAACTCTTATTGAAAGAAGCAATTATGTAGATAGAATTCAGATCGTGACAAATAAATTATACAGAGAACAGATCGATATGTCTGATACTACTGTTTATATGAAATATAAGCTTCCGGTATCAAATAAGATCAAAATGACACAGCTCACTGTAAATGATCTTGAATATGAAACAAACTACATACAGTATCTGATTCCTGTTGATGCAGGATTAACAGCCGAAGCTGGAGATATTGAAGTATCATTCACATTTCTGAAACTTGTTGCTAACGACGACGGAACTTATACTTCTTATATTCGAAAGACCACATCTGGTGTTATTCATATTACTCCACTTACACAATTTGATAAATATGAACCTTCTGAGATGTTCACTGAAATTGATCAGAGACTGCTTGCAATAGAAGGATACATAAAAGATCTGGATGCTCTTAACAAGGCTACATATAAAAATGCAGTAAAAGATATTCGTCTTGATACAGAAAAAAGAAAAGTAACTTTAACAAATAATGATGGTGAGGATGCCGGTGAAGGTATTGCTATGACAGATCTTTCTAAGATGGTCAGTGAAGACCTCACAGGAAAAGATCCTGATGGAGTTCAGGATGGTGTCGTACATCTCGATCAGGTTATTGACCTGGATAAATTACTAATGTAAAGGAGTCATGTATTATGTCGTTTAAAGATGCTAAGAAACTTGCTGCAGCTAACTCAGCAAACACGACTTTGATGACCGCTGAGTTGGCCGCAGTCACCATTGATGATGATTATACGTTATGTACTGATGGACGCTATGAAGTATATAACAAATATAGCGATGATAATTTTTCATCAGTGGACAATTTAAAAAATATAACCGTTGACTCTTCACAGATTAATATCATGCAGGAAGAAAACAGTCAGTATATGCCATTCAGAATTCCAAGATACTGGGATGGAATGGATCTTATGGATATGTTGATTCAGGTAAGATATCAGTCTGTGGCTCAGAGTAAAGGTCAGATTGCAAATGTGATCAATGTTGCATCAAGTTCTACTCATATCACTTTTGGATGGCTAATTGATGCAAATGTTACTGCTTCTGCAGGTGATATTATATTTGAAATCACAGCAACTGGCTTAAATGAAAAAGGAAAAAACTATATTTGGAGAACCAGACCAAATGGTAAGTTTACTGTTCTGGAAGGTCTGAATTATGATGGCATCATTGAACCATCTGATGATTGGTATACAAGCTTTGTAAATATGGTCTTAGGACATGTAGCCGAAGCAAAACAGTATGCAGATGAAGCCAAAGCTTCTGCCGCTTCTATTAATGTAGATGATATTAAGGCAGATGTAACTTCTTCTGTTACAAAAAATCTAAATCAGACCGTAGCTGAGTCTCTGAAAGATTATTATACAAAAACAGAAATTGATCAGACTGTAAATGAATTAAATACTGCTATCTCCAGTATTGACAGTCTGAAAAACTTAAAAGTTGAATATGATAATACAACTGGACATCTCGTATTTAAAGATAAAGAAGAACAAATTGGCGAAATTACAATCAACAGTCTTTCCAATCTTGTCGTTGAATATTCTGTAGTCAATGGCAAAGGTTCACTCGTGTTTAAGAATGGAGAAACTGTTATCCAAACTGTAGAACTTAGTTCTATTGAGCCATCTGCCGCATGGACTTCTGCTCTTAAAGAGGACATTTCTAAGAGTACAGATGAAAAGCTCTCTCCTGTTGTAGATCGTGTGTCTGCTCTTGAGACTGCAAAAGATGACCTGGCAGGCAAAGTTGAAACAAATACAACTGATATTTCAGGTCTGAAAACAGATGTAGCTGGATTAAAAGAATCTAACGAAACAATTTCTGCTACTACTACAGAAACCAAAAATACGGTAGATATTCTGAAGCAGAATGTTTCTGGTTATGATTCTCAGTTTGAATCCATCAATAGTGACATTACTGCGATCAATGAATCTATTAAGGATTTAGGTAAAAATACAGGTCATGAGTATGACGTTTCTTATGAAGAAAATGTTTTTACTCTGTATGAAGATGATGTAATTAAGAAACAGTTTACAATCACTGGTGGCTCTGGACCATCTGACACTACTACGGTCACAATCGAGAGAATTACAAGTTCTGATGCGATCTTCTTAGCAGGAAACTCTGCAGTGATCGAGTATAACTTTACCTCTGTAGATAATACAGGAGATACAACCGGTAATGGTACTGCTACATGGCGTGTCGGAAGTACAACAGTTGCTACTACTGTAGCTGCTCAGGGTAAGAATAGTTTTGATATTACACAATATCTGAAAAATGGTGCAAACTCTATTAGACTTTCTATCACTGATAGTTTTGGTACAATCGCTACTAAGACTTGGACTATTACAATTGTTGACTTTAAAATTGAGAGTATTTTTGATGATACACTCTTCTATTCAGACGAGGTAACATTTAGATATACTCCATATGGTGATATTAATAAGACTGTACATTTTGTTCTTGATGGAAAAGAAATTGCAGGAGTTGAAACAACTGCTTCTGGTAGACAGATGACTTATACTCTGGCAAAACAGAGTCATGGTGCTCACCTTCTGAAAGTGTATATGACTGCAAGTATCAATAATCAGGACGTAACTTCTGAGTCAGTATATAAAGATATTATCTGGGTTGAACAAGGAAATACTACTCCTATTATTGGATGTTCTATGGTTGAATTTACTGCAAAACAGTACAATACAACAAGCATCAAATATGTTGTATATGATCCAGAACATAATCCTGCTACTGTAAAACTCTCTGTTGATGGCAAAGTTGCTTCTACTCTTACTGTTGGAAGAACTGCTCAGATCTGGAGCTACAAGTCTACCGAAATAGGCAAACAGTCTCTTACTATCAGTTGCCGTAGAATCACAAAGATTCTTACTGCTACTATTGAGAAACTGGATATCAATGTATCTCCGGTAACTACAAACCTTGCATTTGACTTTAATCCATCTGGTAAAAACAATGGTGAAGCTGACTGGCTGAAGATCAATGATAATCTTACAATTGAAGTGTCAGATAACTTTGATACAACAAATGGTGGTTATCAGGTCGATGAAGATGGAGATACTTATTTCTGCGTAAAAGCAGGAACTGCTGCTACTATCCCATATCAGTTATTTGCTGATGATGCAAAGAAAACTGGCAAGAACTTTAAATTCATTTATAAATGTACAAATGTAAAGAACTATGAAGCTCAAGTACTCTCCTGTTTTGCAGATAATCTTGGTTATACTGTAAAAGCTCAGGAAGCAACACTGAAATCTGAACAGAACGAAATCTCTGTCCCATATTGTGAAGATTACTATATGGAGCTGGAATTTAATATTCTGCCGGACAGTGAATATACAGAAATGGTTATGTGGGTTGATGGCATTCCTACAAGAGTAAAACTGTATGCCACTTCTGATAGTTTCACGCAGACAAATCCTGTAGGTATTACAATCGGTTCTGATGACTGCGACGTTATTGTATACAGAATAAAAGCTTATACAATGAACCTCACTGATGATGAGATTCTGGATAACTTCATTGCTGATGCAAAAAATGCAAATGAAATTATCAACCGATACAACCGCAATGATATTCTTGATTCTTCTGGTGGACTTGATCCTGATGTACTGGCCGAAAAATGTCCAGACTTGAGAATCATTAAACTGGAAGTACCAGTATTTACAACTGGTAAGAAAAATAAAGTACCATTTACATCTGTACAGCAGATCTATAAGAATGGTCGTCCTGTTGATAACTGGATCTCTCGTGATGGTATTCATAATGGACAGGGAACCTCTTCTGAATATTATGGTGATTCTGGTCGAAATCTGGAACTTAACTGTAAGAATGGATTTACATTCGCAAATGATACAACTGCCGATGTTTATTCTATGGATGAAAATGCTATTGGAATCAACTATTTCAATGTCAAAGTAAATATTGCTTCTTCTGAGAATATCAATAATGCAGGTCTTCAAGGAGAATATCAGGAATTCAACCCATATATCCGTCCTGCTAGAAAGAAAGATCCTCGTGTACGTGATACTATGCAGTTCTATCCTTGTGTTGTATTCTTAAAAGAAACAGATGTAGATAATGCTGTAGAGTTCAAAGACGGTCAGTGGCACTTCTATGCTGCAGGTGATATTGGTAACAGTAAGAAGAATACAGTTGCACAGGGAATGGATCCAGAGAATCACAAAGAATTCATTGTTGAAGTGTCAAATAATACTGATCCTCAGTGCCGTTTCTTATCTGATGACTTATCAAATGAAGAATGGGGTGGAGATACTTCATTCGAAATGAGATATCAGAATCCAAATTGTACAAAAGAAGAAATTCAGGCTGGCAGACAGGCTTGGAACGATCTTTTGACTTGGGTTGTAAATGCTGATTCTGAAACATTTGTAAAAGAGTTTGAACAGCACTTTATTAAAGACTCATTACTCTTCTATTACTTATTTACCGAAAGACATACTATGGTAGATAACAGAGCAAAAAATACTTTCTGGCATACAGAAGATTTGGTTCACTGGGATTTATGTATGGATTATGATAACGATACTGCAATGGGTAATGATAATGAAGGTGGATTAACTCTTACTTACGGATATGAAGATACTGATACTATTGGAACAAAATCAGTCTTTAATGCATCTGATAGTAAAGTGTTCTGTTATATCAGAGATTACATGTTTGATGATCTGCAGAGTATGTTCCTTCAGATGGAGGCCAAACTTACATGGTCTGCAAACCGTATCTTAAATAAATTCGAAACTCTTCAGAATTATAAACCGGAACGTCTCTGGATCGCTGATATGAGAAGAAAGTATTTCAGACCTTACGAGGATAAAGGTACGACTTCTTATCTGGAAATGATGAACGGAAGCAAGAAACAGCAGAGACGACAGTTCCAGAAATATCAAGAGAAATATATTGCATCTAAATATGTAGGTTCTACTACTACCTCAGATGTAATCACAATCCGTGGTTACACTCCAACAAACTGGACTGGTGTAAAACCGGACGGCACATTCCATATTGTTCCTTATGCTGATTCTTATGTTGATGTAAGATTTGGTTCTAACCTTGTTCGTCAAAGAGCTAAGAGAGGTCAGACTTATACAGTCAAATCTCCTATTGCTGCTATGAACGATACAGAGGTCTATGTATATAATGCATCTTTGATGCAATCCATTGGTGATATTGCGCCATTCTATCCGGGATATACAAATTTCAATCAGGGTGTAAAAATGACAGACATTCTTATTGGTTCTGATGTTGAAGGATATCAGAATACAAATATGAATGATTTCTCAATCGGACAGAATGTTCTTCTGGAACGACTGAATCTTGAGAATCTGCCAAACCTGAAAAAGACAATCGACCTTTCTAACTGTAAAAATCTCGAAGAGTTTCTAGCAGAAGGATCTGGTATTACAGGTGTTATCTTTGCTCCTGGCGGAAAGATTGAAACTGCTCATCTTCCTGCCATCGCATCTCTTACCGGAAAGAACCTGTATAGATTGACCGATCTTACTATAACAAGTTATGCAAATCTTACTACTCTGTCTCTTGATAACTGCAATACTTTGGATGCAAAAGACATTATCAATAAAGCTACTGGATTAACCAGAGTTCGTGTAACTGGCATCAATTGGGAACTGGACGATACTACTCTGCTTGACAGATTAGCAAAAATGACTGGTATTGATGATAACGGATATAACTCTGTACATTCTGTTCTTATAGGAACTGTACACATTCCTGTTATGAGACAGCAAAGACTGGATGAATTCGCTGAATTATGGCCAGATTTAGAGATTACCTACGATTCAATTATCACTCAGTTCAAAGTAACATTTGTCAACGACGATGAAGAAAATACAGTTCTTGATATCCAGTACGTTGATAAAGGTGCAAATGCAGTTGATCCTATTACAAGAGAAATTGATCCGATTCCTACTCCTACCAAAGAAAGCACAATCAAACTTGATTATACATTCAAAGGCTGGAATGGATCTCTAACTGGAATCTTCGCTGACAGAACTATCAAAGCTGTATACAATAGCAAAGTGCGTGAATATACAGTAAAATATGTTTCTAAAGGATTAACTCTGCAGGAGTCTACTGGACAGTATGGTTCTTATATTAAGTATGAAGGTGACACTCCTACTTATACTGCTGAGGAATCAGCTTATAAGTACAACTTATTCAAAGGTTGGGATAAATCCGGATTTGTTGACGGAAACAAAACAATCAATGCTGTGTATGAAACCTGCGAATATGTAGATGGATACTTTGACGGAAAAGATCTGTCAAATATGACTCAGGTTGAGCTTTATACTCTTATGAAAATGGGACTTGAATCAAAATCATTATCATTAAAAGATACATTAGATTTCAAACTTGGTGTTGATTATAGCTATGGCGACATTGAAGAGCATGAAGTTATTTCAGCTGCTACTAAATTTGATGGAACAAACTATATTGACACCGGATTAAAGATCATGGAAAAAGACAGAGACTTTACAATTGCTATTGACTTTGAATTTGATTCAGGAAATAGTGTAAACTCCACTCTTGCTCAGTGTTTTCAGGGTGACGGTTCTAATGGATTTAGACTCTGGTATTCTCAGGAACCTCGTTTCTCATGGAATACTGATAGTATAACTCCATCTGCTGGAACAAACCGAGAGATTATTGTATTCCGTCATGAAGCTGGAAGTCAGAAGCTTTATGTGTACAATTCAAACATGACTGGGAAAGAAGTATCTTCTACTACTCTGAATGCGATCAGGATTCCAGAGCATAGTTCCACTCTCGTATTTGGATGTTCTAAAGCTGACGACGGAGCATATGAAAACTTTGCAAAAGGCACTGTACATTGGGCTAAGGTTTGGTATGCGGATCTTGGTGAAGAACAATGTATGGATATTGCTTCTTGGATTCATGAAATTATTCCAATGGAAGTGGCTAAGTTTAAAGGATATTATCTGTCTGACGTTGCTTCAAAGAGAGCTAACATTACATTTGTTGCTTCTAATCTACTTGGTACAGAAAAACCTTATAATAATAAGAGCACAAATGCAGGTGGATGGGCTGATTCTACATTAAATACATGGTTGAATACTCGTATGGTTAAGGCAATCTCTCCTTTATGGAAAGCGTTGATTAAACCAGTTAAAGTATATTCTTCTGTCGGTAACAAGTCTAATGACACTTCTGTATCTAATTGCAGATTCTATGTTCCATCTCTATATGAAGTTGATCCTACTGCTACTTCTGAACCATATATCTCTGAAACAAATGCTCCTATTGCTTATTTCACAGATGATGACACAAGAAAGAAAGCAAAATCTTCTACACCTGAAGTTTATCAGTCTTACTGGACCAGATCTCCTAACGCATCTGTTACAAACTGGGTATATACAGTAAATGAAACTGGTGGAACATATGGATTTAGCTATCCGGGACAGAATTCAGGTGTTCTGCTTGAGTTCTCAATCTCATGTGAGGGGTAATCATGCCCCTCTTCTAAAAGGAGGATATCATGTACTATAAAGTAATTAAAGATGGTGAAGTCGTAGATGTCCTTGATCATATCTTATATATCAAATATCAGGAAAAACATGGCCTGTTGCTTCTTTGTGATATCTCAGAAGCGCAGGCTATTTTGTCGTCAGACGGAAAATACGGATGGCACATTGAAGGTCTGTATAACTTCCCACCTGATAACAACATCTGCGAAATAAAAGAAATTACAAAATATGAATACGACAAATTAAAGAGGTGATGACATGGCTTATATACCAACATGGTTTAGTGCCTCTACTAAGGAAATTGCCGAAAAAGCTCTGTCACGAGGAGTTCTGAAATATCCAGGATTATGTTATATCCAGGATGAAAAGACGATCGCATGGGTAACAATAGATAATAAACTTCAGTATGTAAAAGGTGATAAACAAATCACTGATGTTAAATGTATTGATTCTAACCTGCTCTTCTATTCAGGAGACGATCTATTGTTCGCATATGACATTTCTATGACTGACGAAGATGCGGATCATATTGTGGAAGAAGTAAAGAAAACAATTGGTCTGGATAATTATGTCAAGTCTTCTGATCTCTCTAAACTACTCGATGACATCATAGGTAATCTGGAAGATAAGTCTACAGTTGTAGATTATATCAACAGTTTATCTTATAACAAATTGACTGATGTTCCTATTGTGAATTTGACAGGGACATTGACGGTTCCGATCATTATATCTGACCTCTCGGACGGAATATACAAGGTTCACGGACAAACGATTATCGGAGGGAAAAATACTACTGTTCAATCTTCTGCAGACGAGATTCTGTATCTCGTATCTCATGATTCTAACACTTCTAGTACTACAATCACCAAAATCCAAGGAAAAGCTATTACTCTGTACTTCATTCAACAGGATGGAGAATATAAAGTTGACCGCTATATTACGGAAGACTGGATCAATAATAAAGACTTCATGTCGGCTGCTGATGTAAAAGAATATGTCAACAGTATTATTGAGACAACCGTATTGGAAGTACTTGACGAACATCTTGATACTGCTCTGGATAGCAAATTCAGTGGTCTTAATTCCGATGATATAAACAACATGTTTTCTTAAGGAGGAATTAACTTATGGCAAAATTTCAGTTCGCTACCCTGGGCAATCTTGAGGAGTTCCTAAATCTCCATAATGTCCAGATTGACGCTAAAATTAGCGATGCTGTAAAGAACAGCATTAAAACCGTATCCCAGTCTGAAGATGGATACACACTTTATTTTTATACTAAAGCTGCTCCTGTAACTATTGAGGACGCAGCATTTACTATTACTCTTCCACAGCCAACTGGAAAAGCAGACAAAGTAAAAGGTGCTGTTGCAGGACATCTGGCAGGTCTGGATGCTAACGGCAATTTAACAGATTCTGGAAAATCTGTATCTGATTTTGAAGTAGCTGGTGCTGCAAATACAGTTAAGACAGAAGTAATGACCTATGTTGGTACTATTCCTACAGGCGCTAAAGCAAAGGATGTAGTTAATTACATCAAAGAAGCGGTTGCTGCAGGAGCATATGATGATTCTGCATTAAAAGCAAGCGTTGCTGCAAATACAGCTGCTATTGGAACACTGAATGGTACAGGTGACGGTTCTGTAAAGAAAGCTGTTGCAGACGCTGTTGCATCTATTGTTAATGGTGCTCCGGAATCATTCGACACACTGAAAGAAATTTCTGACTGGATTTCATCTCATGCATCTGATGCCGCAGGAATGAATAGCCAGATCAAAACAAACAAGGAAGATATTGCTAAACTGAAAACTCTTATTGGCACTCTGCCGGACACAGCAACATCTAAAGATATTGTAAGCTACATCGCTGAATATGTATCTAAGGCTCTTGCCGACTCTGATCTTTCTCAGTATGCAAAAGCAAAAGATCTGGAAGCTGCTGTAGGAAGAATCAAAACATTAGAAGATAAGATTCCTACTCTGGAAGCCGCTGATAAGAAAAACGCAGATGATATCACAGCTCTTGGAACAAGAGTAACTACTGCTGAAGGTAAGATTACTACTCTTGAAGGTGATATGACTACAGCAAAAGCGAACATTGCAAAGAACGCTTCTGATATCTCAGGTCTGAAAGCTCTCGTAGGAGATGGATATGAAGCTATTCCGAGTGCATCTATTAAAGCTTTATTTGCTACTAATTAATGAATTTTATGGTTGGAGGGCTGCAATGCTCTCCTGCTATTTTATAAACGGAAATGAAAGGATGTGAGCAATATGAAACAACAATTTCTTGATTTAAAAGGATTAACGGAACTTGTCGGCTATTTGAAAGATAGTATAGCGAATAAAAAAGTTATTCTCCCGTATGCTTCCAGCACCTTGTTTCCGTCTGTTGGAGATATTAATTCAATATACATAGATACTTCAACAAATAGCATTTATCGTTGGGACTCAGCGAATAAGAAATATGAAATGTTAGCTAAAGCAGTGAAGTCAGTATCTATATCAGAGAGTACTGAAAATGGAAAAATTACTCTTACTGTAGATGGGACTAAAACTACTATTCCTATTCATGGATTAAAAAGTGCTGCGTATACAGAGTCAAGTGCTTATTCTCCTGCAGGACATACTCATACAAAGGCTCAGGTTGGACTTGGAAATGTAGATAATACTGCCGATAAGGATAAATCAGTAAAACATGCTACAACAGCAGATAGTTCTACAAGTGCGGGAACTGCTACAACCGCAACAAATGTAAGCGGTCAAAATGCTTATACTGATGATGCACGCCATGTATGGTTTTCTGTTAAAGGTACAGAGACTCAAAGAGCATATAATAATAATTTTACATACAATCCAGTAAAAAATCTTTTAACAACAAACATCACTGGATCCGCTGCTTCAGCAAATAGTGTTGCATGGACCGGAGTTACTGGTAAACCATCTACATTCACACCTTCTACTCATAATCACGATGATTCTACTATCACTTCTCTTAATGCATCGAAACTCTTTGGAACGATCGATATTGCAAGACTTCCGCAAGGAGCATTAGAACGTTGTGTTATTGTGGCTGATGATGCAGCAAGATTTAAACTTACTACTGCAAACATTCAGCTTGGTGATACTGTAAAAGTAAATAAAACTCAGAAAATGTATTTCGTCATTAATGAAAGTAAGCTTAATTCTGAAGAAGGTTATACTGTTTATACTGCCGGAACTGCTACTTCTGTACCGTGGAGTGGTGTAACCGGAAAGCCAAGTACTTTTACTCCGAGTGCTCACACGCATCCGTATCTTAGTACATTGAGTGCTTCTGGTAGAACAATTACTTATACCAAAGGCGATGGAACTACTGGGACAATTACTACACAAGATACTTGGAGAGGGATTCAAAACAATTTAACAAGTGATTCTACTACTGATTCACTGGCCGCGGCACAAGGTAAGGTTCTTAAAGGTTTAGTGGATGGAAAATTACCATTATCTGGTGGTGTAATGACAGGAACAGCTATGATCTCCTGGCCTGATTCTGGGAATTGGAATAAGAATAATGCTAATGTAACTTTTCCAGTTACTCGTGGTGGTCTTTCTTGGAGTGGACAGTCTGATGGTATCCAACTTTATGCTGTAGAAACAGGTAATGATAATCTTGAATTATACCTAAAATTTTCAGATGATAATTCAAATGGCTTGAGTATTCGAAATAAAGATAATACTCAAACTGCTCGTATTTCTGCGACTGGTATTATTACTGCCTCTAGTTTTGTAGGTAATCTTAATGGTACAGCTTCTGCTGCTCCTTGGAGTGGAATTACGGGAAAACCGACAACTTACCCACCAAGCTCCCATACACATAATTATGCTGGCAGTTCTAGTTCTGGAGGTATTGCTTGGAATGCTAATGCTTTATATGTAAATCCTTCTACTAGACAAGCTTCTGCGAATTATGATTTGACAAATAATAATACTTATGCTTATAGAGTGACATATTCAATTGCTTCAAGTTCAACAACAACTGGAAAACCACCTTCAGACGCACATATTTTAACATTTGGTTGGGATTCAAATGCTGGCTGGGGTGCTCAGTTAGCTATTGGAAATAGTAAAAATAATCATTTATATCTTAGAGGTTCAGCTTCTGTAACTGCTAATAATAAAGCATCATCTTCATGGGAAGATTGGCGAACAGTTCTTGATTCCTCCAACTATAACTCTTACGCTCCAACCAAAACGGGTACTGGTGCATCAGGAACATGGGGAATCTCAGTAACCGGAAATGCAGGAACAGCAACGAAACTTGCCACAGCTCGCTCAATCAACGGTACAAATTTTGACGGATCTGGAAACATCACAACAGCTACTTGGGGTACTGCTCGTAATGTGACAATTGGCAATACAAAAAAATCAGTTAATGGTGCTAGTGATGTCGCATGGAGTTTAAGTGAAATTGGAGCCGCTGCTGCATCTCATAGCCATAGTTATTTACCATTGTCTGGTGGCACATTAACTGGCAATCTCAATCTAAAACCAGCATCTGGAGAAGGTGGAGAAATTCATTTAGATGCATCTACTGCTAATAGAACAGAAAATGGAATTATATTAGATCAGCAAGGTGGAAATTTTAGAATTTTTGGTGTTCCATCTGCTGATGGAACAACAAAGACTGGATCTGGAACTCCATTAGTTATAAATCCATATTCAAAAACAATAACCGGAGGATACACTCTTACTGGAAATTTATCTGGAAACGCTTCAAGTGCTTCAAGTGTTCCTTGGACAGGAGTTACAGGAAGACCTTCTTCTCTCCCAGCTTCAGACGTATATGCATGGGCTAAAGCTTCTACAAAACCAAGTTATACAAAAGCTGAGGTAGGGTTAGGAAGTGTTGATAATACAGCAGACTCTGCAAAAAGCGTTAAATACGCTACTTCTGCTGGAAGTGCAAATGCGGTTGCTTGGGCGAATGTAAGTGGTAAACCCTCAATTACAGGAAAACAAACCCGTACATTGACTGCATCTGGACCAAGTGGTTGGAAAGATGCTGCCACAGATCAGGGATTTGTACCAGATATGGCATTTATGGCATATTGGAACGGTGCATACAGCGGAAGCTCTTCTAATCTTGCATACTGCAATCGAGGTGCATTCGGTACAATCGTCACAAAAAATGCCGGGGATTATGCTACAGCATCCCATACACATCATTATGCGGGATCTAGCTCAGCTGGTGGTGCTGCTACATCTGCAAATAAACTGGCTACCGCTAGAACTGTATCTGGTGGAACTGATGTTACATTAAGTTTTAACTACGATGGTAGTGGTAACTCCTCTGCAAACATCGGATTTTATAGTTCGTCTGCGAGTGTTGGTAATACAAATAACTACCCATTCCATCGATTTGCAAAACTTGATACGATCACTGGAAGTTATGTCGACAAATCAACCACGTTCTTTATCTCACAAGATTACAGTGGTGGTGGATTCGGTATTGTACGAATTACATTACGTACGAATGATAGTAAAACTGTATCTTCTGTTGAAGTAAAATGGCTCGTACGAAGCGGATTAAATGCAGACAGTGTACAAGTTGGACTGTATAACGTATATGGAAAGACATATGCAGATGCATTCTTTAAAACTGGTGGTAGTTACGCAGGTACATATTTCCGTGCGATTGCAAGTGGTGCACGTGGAGGAGCTAGTAGGACTTGGGTAATGGTTAGCTCTTCTGAAACGAATGGAACTACCACATCCGATCCAAAAACATCCGCTGAATGTTATGCTAGTATTGCGTCTGCTGGTACAAAACTTCATAATCAGGCATACAGCGCTACAATTTCTGGTTCTGACACCGGTACTGCATCTTATGCAAATAGTGCGGGTTCTGTAGCATGGGCTAACGTAAGTGGAAGACCATCTTCTATGCCAGCAAGTGACGTACCTGCTTGGGCGAAGGCAAGCAGCAAACCAAGTTATAGTTGGGGAGAAATTACTGGAAAACCATCTACTTTTACGCCTGCTTCACATTCTCATAATTATGCTGGATCATCTTCAGCTGGAGGAAATGCTAATGCAGCTGTTAAGTTAGCGACACCTAGAAAAATTGGTAACGCATCTTTTGATGGTACTGCTGATATTACTTTATCTCAGATGGGACTTAATGTTCCTGTTGAAATTACAAAAGCTGATTATCTTGCAAAAAAGAAAGCTGGAACTTTAAATGCAAATACCTATTACAATGTTATTGATGAATATGATTCTGCAAATGTTATTAACGACTCATCTGTAACAGCCAACAGTGCATTTTCAAGTACTAAATCGGAAAAAACATATGCAAAGAAAAGCGCCATAATTAATACTACTCTTACAGCTAGTAAATGGACTGGTTCCTCTGCCCCGTATACATATGTATTACCTGTATCTGGTGCAACTACTTCAAATATAGTAGAAATTAATTATGCTTCTAATGCATCATCTCAAGCAATAGAGGCATATCAGAACGCTATGTTAGCAGATGGAGGACAGACTACAAATCAGATTACTATAAAAGCAACCGAGAAACCAACTGTAGATATTCCTATTACTATTGTTATAAGAAATGATTTATAAAAAGGAGGCGATAACATGGCAATTTACAAAGGTGAACAATGTCTTGCCGGAGTTGGTAAGAATGCAACTATTAAAATCGGTACTGCTAAAACAGGTGCTTCGGCGGCAGTAACCAATTCTGGTACAGATACAGATGCAATATTAAATTTTACACTACCCAAAGGTGATCAAGGAGTGGGAATTTCAAGTGTTATCCCTCATTATCTTGCAAGTTCTAAATTGCAAGGAGTAACCAGATCAACTACTGGATGGGCGACTTCTGCTCAGGTTATGACATCTACAAACAAATATTTGTGGTGTTATCATGAATTTGTTTTGACAAACAATAATCATTTGTACACTACTCCAACAGTTATAGGTGTTTATGGAGATAAAGGTGATCCGGGTACAACTGATTATAATGGATTACAGAATAAACCAGTCGTTAATGGAGCTGTAACTGCTTATCAGTCAGATATTATGAAATCTCAGTTAAGGAATGTGACATTCTCTACTGAAGAACCTAAGACAACTGATGGTAAGCCTGGTGATATGTGGGTGGTGTATGGCGATGAGTAATATTAAAACTGGTGATATTTTAAACTTTGATTATACTGGTGCGGTTCAGAGTATAACATTGCCTAAAGGAACTTATAAATTGGAGTGTTGGGGTGCTCAAGGTGGAATTGGCAATGGTGGTACTGGCGGTTTAGGAGGATATTCCAAAGGCGAACTATTAGTAACTCAAAACTTAACTTTATATATGTATGTAGGGTCAAAAGGATATTCTAAAGTAGAAACTATTGTTTTTAATGGAGGAGGTTTGGCTGAAGCTAGCTCTAGTTACAATTCAGGCTCCGGCGGTGGAGCCACTGATATTTCATTAAAAAAAGATTCTTGGGATAGTACAAATCATTTTTATAGTCGTTTAATCGTTGCAGGCGGTGGCGGCGGTGGCGCTGGATCAAGCGCTACTTCAGGATATAACGGAGCTTATGGCGGTGGAGAAGTTGGCGGTGGAGTTTCTATATCCAATAGCGCACATGATACTGTTTCAGGTGGAACACAAACAACCGCAGGTATAAGTTCTGCTACTTATACAGGTTTAACTGGTGGAAGTTTTGGTAAAGGTGGTACTTATCAAGGCAGAGGCAGCGAATCTGGCGGTGGCGGAGGCGGAGGCTGGTACGGTGGTGGTGCTGGATCTTATGGAACTGCTGGCGCTGGTGGATCAGGTTACGTATATACATCTTCTTCTGCGTCTAACTATCCTTCTGGATGTCTCTTAAATTCTTCATATTATCTCACCAATGCTCAAACCATTGCCGGAGATCAATCATTCCCTGCTCCTTCTGGTTCTACAGAAACAGGTCATTCAGGTAATGGATATTGTCGAATTACAGTTATCAAATGTAAACATCCTATATATGTAAATATAAATAATTCAATGAAAAAAGCTACTGCTTTCTATTTCAAATTAAATAACAGCAAAATGTACGGTGTTGGTTCTGCTAAACCTAATTCCCAAAATAGTAGTATCATGAATTTTAGTTATACCGGTTCGGTCCAAACAACAACGCTAGTTCCAGGTGAATATAAGTTTGAGTGTTGGGGAGCTTCCGGTGGAGATGCTGCTAATGCTACTTATAACGGCGGTACTGGTGGAAAAGGCGGTTATAGCTTTGGAATATTAAAAGTCTCTAGTACTTCTAAATATTATATTATAGTTGGAGGGCAAGGACAAAGTTATAATACATCCTTAAGTAAAAAATATGCTGGTGCTGGCGGCTTTGGTGGAGGTGGTGCTGGTGGTGCCGCTTGGATGTCTGGAGACGTATCTGGTGGCGCTGGTGGAGGCGGTTTATCTGGAATTTTTAAATCTCCAACATATAATGGTAATGAAATAATAATTGCTGGTGGTGGCGGAGGTGGTGGCGGATCTGCTTCTTCCAATGGTTCTGATCACTATCATGGTTCTAATGGAGGTTCCGGCGGTGGTTTGACAGGAAAAGATGGTGTTTACAATCTTTGTGGTACAATGTCAATTTCACATAAAAATAGTAGTTATGTTGGACGAGGTGGAACTCAAGCTGCTGGAGGAGCAGCTACAAACCAAAATTCTATTGCTGGGGGCAAATTGTATGGTGGTGGCGGTGGTGGTATTACTTCTGGTGCTTCTGGAAATAGTACTACTCTTTCCGGAGGATCAGCTCAAACATCATCAAATTCTTCATCATCTGCCGGAGGTTCCGGTGGCGGTGGTGGTGGATATTATGGAGGTTCCGGCGGTGGTCAATATGGACAAGGAGCTGGTGGCGGATCTGGATATATCAATCCTGTTTTAAAAAATAGCAATCTAATCGCCGGAGATCAATCATTCCCTGCTCCTTCTGGTTCTACAGAAACAGGTCATTCAGGTAATGGCTACGTAAGAATCACTAAATTAACAGATGTAATATATCTTACTCATGCTAAGAACGGCATAATGGATTTTAATTATACAGGTTCTACACAATCTAAAACTCTAAAACCAGGTACATATACAATAGAATGCTGGGGTGGCCAAGGAGGAACTTGCAGTAGTTACATAGGCGGATATGGTGGCTATTCCAAAGGCACAATTACTCTTACTAAAACGACTACTGTTTATGTATCTGTTGGTGGAGCTGGATCTTCCTCTTCTACTGCTGCAGGATTCAATGGTGGAGGAACTGGTATTTCTTCTGGTAGAGGTGGTGGAGGAGCTACAGATGTTCGTATAGGTCAAAATTCTCTATATTCAAGAGTTATCGTAGCCGGAGGTGGCGGCGGAGCAGGTGTAACAAGTGCCAATGCTAATCCTTGTGGTTGTGGCGGTGGAGAATATGGTGGAGATGGCTATTATAATAACACTACCGGTTCTTATACTACTGGTCAAAACAGATCTGGTGGTAGCGCTTCTCAAACTGCAGGTGGAATAACTTGGAATACAGGCGCTCAGGCTACTTTTGGTCAGGGCGGAAAGGCTTCTGGCTACTCTTGTGGAGGAGGAGGCGGTGGCTGGTACGGTGGTGGCGGTGCATATGATAGTGACTCTGACTCTGATGGACGTTGGGGCGGAGGTGGATCTGGATATGTTTATACCTCTTCTACAGCTAAAAATTATCCTAACGGATGCCTACTCAATTCCACTTATTATTTAACGAATGCTCAAACGATAGCCGGAAACACTTCTTTCACTTCTCCTACAGGATCAGCAGAAACTGGACATACAGGTAACGGATTCTGCAGAATTACAAATTTGAACCCAACACAATATGGATTATACGTAAAAACTAACTCAGGTTGGATGCACATAGATTTATAAAAGGAGGGCTTAACTATGCCAATTATATTTCATGGAACAGGTAGTGGCGGCTCTGCTAAAAAACTAAAAACCGCACGAACTATTAATGGTACAAATTTTGATGGTACAACTAATATTACTACAGCTAATTGGGGAACAACAAGAACTGTTACTGTAGGAAATACAAGTAAATCTGTAAATGGTTCTGGAAATGTAAGCTGGTCTATGGATGAAATAGGTATTCATGTGTCTAGTACTGAACCTACTGCTTCTCAGGGAAAGAATGGTGATATTTGGATTGTTTATGATAGTTAAAAATAGAAAGGATGGTGAGAGTTATGGCTTGTAGTTCTGGATGCGGAACTTCATGTTCTACAAATTGTTCTACTACTTCGTCTGGTAACTGTGGTGGATGTGGTACTGCGTGTTCTACAAGTTGCCAAACCACTGCTAGTGGTCAAAGTTGTAGTGGATGTGGAACATTGTGCTCAAGTAGTTGTGGTGATAGTTGTCATGGCACTTGTTCTGGTACTTGTTCAGGTACCTGTGATTCGGATTGTACTGGTAGTTGTCAAACACAATGTGCAGCAGGATGTTCTGAGAATTGTCATGGTAGTTGTGTGCAAGGATGTGCTTATGATTGTTCCAGTACTTGTTCTGGTACTTGTGACAGTACTTGTTCAGGTGACTGTCAAGGTTGTACTGCTTCATGTCAAAATGATTGTTCTGGGTGTTCTGGTTGCGGAGGATCTTGTTCATATAACTGTTCAGGCGATTGTGAAGGCGGTTGTTACGGATCATGCAATACTACTTGTACCGCTGATTGTCAAAATGACTGTAGCTCTGGATGTAATGATGGATGTAAAGATTCTTGCAAAAACACTTGTAAAGATACATGTACCGGTACATGCGTAGGCGGATGCGGTGCTTCTTGTGATAATACCTGTAACACTGGATGTGAAAACTCTTGTAGCTCTAATTGCACATCATTATGTAGCATAGCTGGTACTTATGGTGAATCAGAAACCAATATATTAAACTTTGATTATACTGGTGCTGTTCAGAGTGTAACATTGAAACCCGGGAGATATGTGCTTGAATGTTGGGGTGCTCAAGGTGGAAATGGATGTACGGGAAATTCATATAAAGGCGGTGCCGGAGGATATTCCAAAGGTACTCTCACACTAGCCAAAACAGAAACTTTATACATATATGTTGGTGGACAAGGAGTTAGCGCTGCAGCTTCTGGCAATGGAAATATTCGAGAAGGTGGATTCAACGGTGGTGGATCTGGACGTGATTGGGGTAGTACTGGTCATGGCGGTGGCGGAGGTGGTGGCGCCTCTGATATTCGAATTATAACTGATAGCTTCTATGCTCGTGTTATAGTCGCCGGCGCTGGTGGTGGAGCTTCTGATAATGGAGCAGGCGGTGCTGGCGGCGGCACTTCTGGGATTTCATCATCCTCTTCCGCTGGAACAGCAACTGGAGGCAGCGGTTTTGGTCAAGCGGCGGCATCAAGTTGCACTTCCTATGAATGTGGTGGCGGTGGCGGTGGCTGGTATGGCGGCTATGGCGGATCTTCAGAAAACTATCCTGGCGGTGGTGGATCAGGTTACGTATATACGTCTTCTTCTGCTTCTAACTACCCTTCTGGGTGTCTCTTAAATTCTTCATACTATCTCACCGATGCTCAAACCATTGCAGGAAATCAAACTTTTAAATCACCTACCAATACAAATGAAACGGGTCATTATGGTAATGGCTATTGTCGAATTACATGTTATGTTCCTAAGAAATCATATTTCTGCAAAGTGGGTAATACTATAAAACAATCTCCTGTTGTAATTGCAAAAGCAAATAATAAATTATTCGACACAGGAGCCGCAGTAATGAATCTTAGTTATACAGGAACTTCTCAAAATGTAGTCCTTCCAGCAGGTACGTATAAACTTGAATGCTGGGGAGCACAGGGAGGTTATAGATCATCTTCTACTTATGGCGGTAAAGGTGGTTACTCCGTCGGAACTATTGCGCTTACACAAACAACTAATCTATTTGTATATGTTGGAGGTTCAGGTAACTCTGCTACTGCTTATACTAATGGCATATATGCTGGCGGTTTTAATGGTGGAGGATACAGATATGGATATAAAGGTGGTGGTGGCGCTACTGATATTCGTATTGGTAAAGATGATCTTTATGCAAGAATAATTGTTGCAGGCGGTGGAGGTTCTGATGGTGCTAGTAATAAAACAGGTATGTATGGTGGAGGTCTTGAAGGTGGAACTACTACTGAAAGTTGTGGTTCTGGTGGATATGGAGGAACACAAACAGGAAATACGTGGCTAACTACTACTCGAACCACTTCTGCTACATCTACTTCTAACTGTTATGCTGGATTTGGATTCGGCGGAAATGGATGTTATAGTTCTTCTGGCTATGCAGGTGCTGGCGGTGGAGGCTGGTATGGAGGTTCCGGTTCATATCCAGATGGCTCTGGCGATGATGACAGAGGAGGAGGCGGCGGCTCAGGTTATGTTTACACTGCAAAAACTGCTGCAAATTATCCTTCTGGAAATTACGTCAACTCTTCTTATTATCTCACTGACGCTTCCACTGTCGCAGGAAATCAATCATTTACTGCTCCAGATGGATCAACTGAAACTGGTCATTCCGGTGATGGATTTTGTCGCATCACTAGAATTAAAAATGCGACAGTATATGTAAAGCAAAATAATGTATGGATTAAGAGCTAAGGAAACTTAGCTCTTATTTAAATTAAGGAGGATTTTTCTATGAAACTTATTTTAAAAGACAATACTGAAATTACAGTAACTCGTATGAATAATACTTATGCATACGAAAATTTTGTAGATGGTATGGGTTATGACATGAATAAAAATGTTTCTGCAAGTTTTACTATTTTCGACTCCGATAAAAGCTTTGAAGAATTAAAAACTATTTTATCAGGAGAGAATAGAGAAGGATTTAGACTTGCTTATGGCGTAACAGAAAAAGATTTCCCAGGAATGAAAATCGAATCTATTTCTGAGGATATTGCCAATGATAGAAGTATTATCACAATTTCTATGAATGGAACTAAAGTAGAAGAAAAAACAGAGAACTCAGCTACAGATGCTGAAAAAGATACAAATAAAGAAGTTTAATTAGTCAACAAAGGATAGAAAGGAATAAACAGATATGAGAAGAATTATTGTAAAAATGGACAAAGATAAAGCAGTTGAACTTGAAAGAGTTAACTTTGAATTAAGTTTTACAAAGGATGTTATACAAAGACTTATTGAGTCTCATCCGAATGATACAGAGCTTATTAATGGAGAAGTATTCCAGAAATATAATCGTCAGGGTGCAGAGCTTCAGGCTAAATACTCTCTTCTTGCTGCTGAAATTGAAAGAGAATATATCCCTGAGAAATTAAAAGGTCATAAGTATACATGGAATATTCCTAATGGTACAAATGACTTTATAATTGATATTCAGTGTAATTGTGAAATCGAGGGAATTGAATGAGAAAACATGAACAATATTCTGATCAGATAGCTAGGTTGTATCCGCCAGAGAAGCCTGAGACCGATGACGGACAACGAATTTTAACTCAAAGCGTCACTTTTCAAGTAACTGATGATTGTAATCTCGCATGCAAATATTGTTATCAAACTTGCAGAAATAAGCGTTCGATGTCATTTGAAACTGCAAAGAAATTTGCTGATTTAATTATTTCAGGAGATAAAGGCTTTTCTAAGTATATCAATCCAGAGAAATCTCCAGGATTAATTGTGGATTTTATTGGAGGAGAACCTTTTCTTGAAATAGAATTGATTGACCAGATTTGCACATATATCATGGATCGATTGATAGAACTTGATCATCCATGGGCCATGAAAACTAAATTTTCTATATGTTCTAATGGTACTCTTTATAGAGAACCTAAAGTGCAGGATTTCTTACGTAAATGGGCCAATAGATTATCTTTCTCAGTCACTATAGATGGCAACAAGGAATTACATGATTCTTGTAGAGTATATCCTGATGGAAGTCCAAGTTATGATCTTGCAGTTGATGCAGCTACAGACTGGATGAAAAAAGGTTATTACATGGGAAGTAAGATTACTATAGCTCCTGGCAATATAAGTTATCTTTATGATGCAATAGTTCATATGACAGAACTTGGCTATAATGAAATTAATGCTAACTGTGTATTTGAAGAGGGATGGACTACTATGCATGCTACTGTTCTTTATGATCAAATGAAACGTATATCTGATTATTTCTTAGAAAAAGATTATGATTTCGAACATGACTTTTTCTGCTCTTTATATAATGATGATTTCTTTAAACCAAAAGATGTGGCAGAGATTCAAAATTGGTGCGGTGGGACAGGTTCCGCTATGATTTCATGTGATCCTGATGGACGTATTTTTCCTTGCATCAGATATATGGAATCTTCTCTTAATGGACAACAAGAACCTTATTCTATTGGAGATGTAGATAATGGGATAGGCTACTGTGATTGTTATAAATGCAGACTTAATTGCCTTAATTCTATTGATCGTAGAACTCAAAGTACAGATGAATGTTTCTACTGTCCTATTGCAGAAGGCTGTTCATGGTGTTCAGCATACAACTATCAAGTATTCGGTACTCCGGATAAAAGAGCGACATTTATCTGTGTTATGCACAAAGCTCGTGCTTTAGGTAATTACTACTTCTGGAATAGATACTATAGAAAGCACAATATGGAAAAGCGTATGGAAATTTTTGTACCTGATGAATGGGCACTTGAGATTATTTCTGAATCTGAACTTAATATGTTAAAAGAACTGGCAAGAGAGGATTAATACCTCTCTTTTTTATTGACTAAAAGGAGGCTTGATATTATGGCAGAAAGCCTTAACTGTTTCACTGTATACAAACATACCGCTCCTAATGGCAAATGTTATATCGGAATTACTGGACAGGATCCATTGAAACGTTGGCAAAAAGGATTTGGCTATAAAGGACAAGTATTTTACTATGCTGTTCAAAAATATGGATGGGATAATATACAACATGAAATTATTAAAGACCATCTTACTGAAAAAGAAGCTCAACAATTAGAAATAGACTTAATAAAAGAATATAAAAGTAACCAACCAGAATTCGGATATAATATTTCAGCTGGTGGCAAGGGGACTCATCATATAAATTTAGGATGTATGGATGAAAATAATTTAAAACACTATTCACGTCCAGTAAATCAATATGATATGGATTTTAATTTTATTTCTACTTATGTAAGTATAATTGATGCTGCTAAAAAAACAAATACAAATCCATATGCATTATCTAACGCATGTAATCAGCGTTTATTAAGTGCTAATGGATATGTATGGATACATAAAGATTCTGACACGCCTGAATATAGAATGAAACTAAAACAATCAATGACAGAAAGTTCACGTTTTAAATCTAACTTGGTTTATACCGATAAGAGAATTTTATGTTTTGATATTAACTTAAATTATGTTTGTACATATGACAATATAAATTCTGCTAAAAAAGCCATTGGAAAGACTAATGGACAACCTATATTTTATTCTTGTATTTCTAAACAATATTCCGCTTACGGATATGTTTGGAGATTTGCTGATGAAGTTTCTGACCTATCAACTTTTCGAAAAAACAATTCTTATATTATCCCAGACAAATATAAACCCATTCTTAAATTTGATTTAAATAAAAATTTTATTTGTAAATACAAAGACGCAATAACAGCTTCAAAAGATAAAAGCAACAATGTTACAACTAGCAGAATCATTGAAATATGCAAGCGTAACAGGAATTATTGTAACAAGTATATTTATCGTTTTGAAGATGATTGTGAATTTATAATTCAAAAGGAGGTTGCATAATATGGCAACAAAATTACTAGATATTAGTTTCTGGCAGGATACTTTAGATTTTGCCAAGATTAAAAGTGCTGGTTACGACAATATCATCCTTCGTGCCGGATATGGAACTACTATTGATTCCAAATTTAATGAATATGCTGCAGCCTGTAAGAAAAATAATATCAATATTGTAGCTGTATATTGGTTTATATATGCTACAAATCTTACAGAGGTAAAGGCAAACGCTAATAAATGCTTAGAAGTAATTAAAACATATAAACCTAAAATTGTATTTGCAGATTTTGAATATGATACTGTCGATAAAGCTGCCAAGAAAGGTGTAAAACTTGGCACAAAAGAATGTGATAGTTTTACTATTGAATTCTGTGAAACAGTTAAAAAAGCAGGATATACTCCAGGATATTATGCTAATACAGATTATTACAATAACATGTACAGTTCTAAAGTAAAAGACAAAGGTTACGTATTCTGGTTAGCTCATTATAAATCAGATTATTCATATCATGAACCGCCTATTAAGTGCGATTTCTTCCAGTATACAGATAGAGGTACGGTTCCAGGGTTAACAGGTAAAACATTCGATACTAACGTCTGTTTCTCTGAGAAATATCTCTTTAAAACTTCTTCCACTTCTACAAATAAACCCACTACAAAACCTACAACATCTTCTATAACAATTGATCAAGCTATTGATGCTCTTATTGCTACGGCGAGAGCAGAGGTTGGATATTTAGAAAAGAAATCTAATTCTCAACTTGATGATAAAACTGCAAATGCAGGTTACAATAACTACACTAAATACTGGAGAGACGTATATCCACAGTACCAGGCACAGGCTTGGTGTGCTGCATTTGTGAGCTGGTGTATGATGAAAACATTCGGTCTTGAGACAGCTAAGAAGCTCCTTAAACATTGGCCTTATGTATATTGTCCTACTCTCGGATCACTCTTCACTAAGTATGCAAATCCTCAGAGAGGAGACATTGTAATCTTCTATCGTAACGGTACATTTGCACACACAGGACTTGTTACTAAAGTTGAAGGAGATAAATTTTACACCATTGAAGGTAATACCTCAGGAGGATCTTCTATCGTTCCAAATGGTGGTGGAGTTTATGCAAAATCTTATTATAATTCAAATCTTCCAGGCACTAAATTCTGTCGTCCAGACTATTCTATTGTCAAATCTATCCTGACATCTAATGCCTCTTCTACACCATCTCCTGCACCCGTACAGCCATCTTATACAGCATGGGTAGGTTCTTGTACAACTGACGGAACAGACGTGTTCTCAGACGCTACAGGAGCATCTAAACTAAGTACATATCCCAAACTTAATGCAGGCAATCTTGTAGACATTATCGGTGAATCTGGCACAAGATATCAGGTTCGTATTGCTGCAAAATATGTTGGTTATGTAGAGAAATCTAACATTAAAAATCCTGCTGCAACAACTACAAAGAAATATCCATTTGTAGGAAAAGTAACGGCAAATAAATTGAATGTTCGTAAGAAAGCTGGTACTGAACATCCATTACTTCCAGAGTATCCGCAGCTAAATAAAGACAATCTTATTAATGTCCTTGGAGTTACAAAAGATACTAAAGGTGACAGATGGTATAAAGTATCAATCACAAAAAAAGAATACATCGGCTATGTGTCAGCCAAGTATATTACTAAAGCATAAGGAGGTATATCATGGGCATTGAACAGATACAGAAAATCCATGAATTTGGTGAGATCAATGTAATCATAGTTGTACTTCTTGTTGCTGCTTTAGTTATTGCTCTGCGAGCTGGTTGGGAAAAACTTCTTGATGCGCTTGGACTTGAAACTAAGGCTTCTTTAAGACAGAAAGCATTAGATCAGAAACTTTCTGATATGGAACAGAAGATTTCTGATTTTGAGGACTCTCAGCATGCATATCATGATCAATCTATTAGTATTAGAGATGATTTAAAGACGAATCAGAACACTCTTTGTACACAGCTTACTGATTTAACTAATTTAATGCAGAACTTTATAACTAATCAGGATGAATGCACTGTAGCTGCATTTAGAAGCTCTCTATGGAGAATGCATAGAGACTTTATGACACAAGGATATATTACACCGGATGGATTAAAAACATTCCTAGAGATGGGAAAACTTTATGAAAAAGCTGGCGGAAATGATATCTATCATGAGAAGTTACTTCCGGATATAGAATCTCTGGAAGTTAGATATACAAAAGACAGTGTTCTATAATTTATGGGTAGTCAGGCATTATGCTTGGCTACCCATTTTTTTACTTTTATGTTATACTCTCTCATTGAGGTGAAAAAGATGATAAGATATGAATATGAACCAGGCTTCTGTAAGCAGTTGCACTACAATGGTCTCTGGAGAGTTCAATACGAAGGTCTACCAGGTCATTTTAAGAAAGTAAAAATGGCATGTGCCTGTATGAAAGACGGATGTGACCAGGACTGCGAAGTGTTTGGAACTGTATCGGAAGTAAAGGATCAGTCTATGGAATGGCACATGAAAGATGAAAAAGGAGATATGGTTGGATAAAAAAGAAAGACGGCTGGATATATTGTCCAACCGTCTTTTTTACCGGAATGTTACTATCATTATGCTATCTACCTCTTCTATTGTTGTTTTTAGAAAAATTGTCTCATTGTACTGCTTAGTTTTTGACACCATTTGTACACCATTTTGGTGTCAGGTTACGTGAAGATATAATACAATACGTGAATATCAATCCCTTAAATTCAAATGATAGTGGCTAAAAATAGCTATAATTCTTTATGTTCATGTTCCTCGTGAAAATGTTTATATTTTTCAACGAACATTAAGAGAATCACCAGTAAAATCAATATGTTGAGCACTATTGAGATTGATTTTACACCATTTTTACACCATCTGTATATCTAGCTGCATTTTGAAAATGATTTACTTGAATTTATAGAATTCATTGTAGCCTCTAATAATTTCATATCGTCTGATTTTTTGGTATCAAGTACGCTTGTATATATGTCCATTGTCATATTAAGGTTAGTATGACCTAAGTATGCTTGGACAGTTTTAGGCGAGATTCCTGATTCAAAACAACGTGTAGCAAACGTATGTCTGAATGTATGCGTATTGAATCTCGGCAATAAAGCCTGTCCTTTAGCAGATCTAACTCTATTAACACGATTTATTACTGTAAAAATAGAGCTGGCATACGTATTATCCATTAATGGACGATTATTCCTCGTAACAAAAAGTAGTGTTCCTAATGCTTTGGTGTCATAATCACATGGAGGTAATGTTTTAAGAAATTCTATCTGATCTTCAAATGCTTTTTTACATAAGCTATTCATAGGAACTGTTCTTATACTAGTTTTTGTTTTAGGAACACTTGTTTTATACCCTCTTAAATCATCTAAAGAAGATCCTCTAAAATATAATAATGTTTTATTAACATGAATAACGTTATTTTTAAAATCAATATCATCTAACGTAAGTGCTCTTAGTTCTCCTGATCGAAGCCCGGTATTTATTGCAACTACATATAAATTATAATAAAAATTATCTTTTGCCATAAAAAAGAAATCTTTCTGATCTTCTTGTGACAAAGCTATTATATCTCTTTTTTCAAGCCCAATTATTTTTATGTTTTTGGCAGGATTTTTAGAGCATAAATCATTTTCTACAGCATATTCAAATAAATCACATAATATTGTACGATAATGGTTAACAGTATTTTTGTGTAGCGTTTTGCCAATTCCATTAAGATAATCTGTAATCATAAGTCTGGTAATCGAAGATATGGGAAGGTTTCCAAATACAGGTTTTATCTTATTATAAATACGTTTATATACTCGTAATGTAGTTTCTTTTAATACGGGTTCTTTATACGCCCTCATCCATTTTTCATACCATTGATCCAGAGTCATCTTGGGATCCACTACATTATTTTTACTGTAATCATCTACAACTTCACTCATTAATGCATTTTTAACTTCTTTTAGAGTTATGCCGTATACACATCTCCTCTTCCCGAATCTGTCAGTGAAACGGGCTTGATATCTACCGTCCTTTCTCTGCGTAATGCCTTTTCCGAGTTCTTTACCTTTTAAATCTTTTCCCATTATACATCATCCTTTCAAAAAGTCCGTATATACAATGAGACAATTTTCTACAATAAATCATATCATACATACGGACTTCTTTCAATTATAAATACATAATATTGTCTAAATATTTTTCGAATTTCTGCCTTTTTATTAGACATCTGTTACCGGAATACATTACAAATGTACATCCTGGTTCTTTTACAAGCTCTCTGAGCTTATTCTTTCCTATATTAAAGTATTGAGCAGCCTCATCTATCGTCAAAGCGTATTTTTCAGACAGAAGAATCATCTGGCACTCTCCAGAGTCCAAGCTGATGTTCCAGATTTTCAATCAGTCCGAAATCATCACTTTGAATTACTACTTCGATCGTTTTAGGAAGTTCAAATGACAGCACTCCCAAAATAGATTTCATATCTATTATGTACCTTCCAAACTTCCCATCTATATCACAGTCTTTATATTTGTTCGCGATTGATACAACCGCTGTTGCATCTGCTGAATTATTTAGTCGAATTTTCATATTTATCCTTTCTTTTTGTCACAGTGTATGATATACTGTAGATGGTTGTATAACTTCAGTCACACACGCAACCATACACACATTTTTTTATTTAGAGGCGCCTTCTAACAGCGCCTTTTTTTATTCATCATATTCCCATTCGTGAGTGTGTTTATTGTAATGACTATTCGCTTTGCACCGGAAGTCATATTGAGTAGGGGTCTCCTTTGCGAAGCGGGCACTCATTACAATGAACTATATAGCTTTTATCACATGCACTATACTTTTCACATATAGCTTTTTCTCTATCTGTTGTAAGCATAGTTACACGTCCTCATCCTGTGGCATTTCAAATGTATTAATTTCTTCTAGTGCAGCAAGTACATTATTCATAGATGAAATAGATAAAACCGTATTATTGCCTGAATAAAATACATTCATAGAATGCCACTTATCATTTTGTTTTCTTAATTTATTCAATACATTATGTGCTTTTTTAGAAGAAGAATATTCTCCAAGTAATACAGAACTATTTGCATATTTCATACGAATCTGATTTCCATTATATATAGAAAATGTCTTTCCAGATGCATCTAAATAATCTTCTTGATTTTGACTTCTAATCCACATAAAACCCTCCTACTTATTCTCTGTTGTACTTCCAAATCCGCCATTTCGTACTCCTGCTGCTTCATCATCAATAGTAATACCATATTCAACAAAAATACCCTGAGCGAATCCTTCTCCGCGAAGTACATTAAGATTTTTCCATGGTCTTTTACTATCATTAGTAACTTTAATAAAGATATGGCCTTCGTTATCTGAATAAAAATAATCACTGTCAATGATTCCTACTGTATTATCCAACTGCAGGCGGTATTTAAATCCCAGACCGCTTCTCGGATAGCATTTCAGTACCCATCCTTCATCGATTTTGCATCTAATTCCAGTTGGTACTTTTACTGTTTCACCTGGTTTCATATTAAGTGTAAGCGGTGCGAAGAAGTCATAACCGGCACTTCCTACTGTCGCTCTTTTAGGAAGTTCAATACTACCATAAATGCCTTCTATTTCACGTCTCGTGTCAGCGTCAGAGGTGTCTAATTCGAATGTATCACACCAATCTTTCATGAATTCTTCTAAGCTTACTTTTTCAAACTTTGCTATTCTTTTCATTTACAAATCTCCTTTTTTAAATATTCAATATATTCATTCCATTCGCCTAATGAATGGATATATTCTTTAGTTTTTAAACATTTTTTCTTCATATCTTTTTTCAAATCAATTGTCCTATACTGCTTACTTTTTTGAAGTTTATTGGTCAAAAAAGCATCGGTTACCCTAGAGACTAACAAGTAATCCTTACTGTCCATAGAGTCTAAAATAGCGTTGTATTCTGCTAAATCTTCCTCGGAAATAGGGTAATCACATTTTGGTAAGTTCTTAGTCGAGAAAGGACTAATATCAGCTCCTGCAATCGCAGGTTTAAGAAAAAGTGCTATGTATTCTAACTTACGAGCATGGAACTTAAACTCTATTTCTTTGTCATTTTCCATGATACTTCGTACAGTTCCTTCATCCTCAAGTGCCTTATATAATTCTTCATAAGTTTCATATTCCGGTAACCCAATATCATTAGCTATAGCTTTTAAAATATTGTGTCCTCTTCCTATAGATGGGATATAAGCTACAAGAGTAGAAAAACCATAATGATATATCTGAGCGCCACCATAACACTTAATATAAATATCATCAAAACTTGGATCTATTCCTCCAGAATCATCTCTGGGATAATCATTGGTATTTTGATCTATTGCAGCTTTTAGTCTGTAAGTACCTTTATATTTCATTAGATATTTTGCCATTTAAAACCTCTTTAGAATCAGTTCCTTTTTATAATAGTTACAATTGTAGCAGTTTTATAAAATCTATAATCTCACCATTGTCTTTCTTCTTCTCCATATCTTTTATAGCATCTTCAAATGTAGCAAATTTGCAAGTACAAATATGTCCTTTTGTAAGATTTACAAAAGAATATGTATGATCTGATTTATTCAGCATAATAGACACAACTACATTGTCTTTTTCTCTTATAACTAAATAAATATTATTCATGTTCCATTTCTTCCAACTTATTTACAGCTTCTTCACGAGTGAGGAATATTACTTTGCCAAACTCATTGTCAAAATATCTAAAACAGCATCCCCTTTGCGCAACTAGCTCTGCAAAGTAACATATTTTTCCAAATATAGTTGGACGGATTTCTATTTTTTTAATTTGACATTTTGTATAATGACTGTCTCTTGATAAAATAGCAAAAACTTCTGTTCCAACCTTACACGGTAATCTCACAATTAAACCATGTTCTTCTAACTCTTTGTAAGACTTTAATTCTTCCAACCACTCTACAAGTTGTTCATGTTCTTCTGCGCATTTCATACAATTAGCCTTCATATAATTTTCTACAGAATCATTTGAGTCAAATTTTTCTGCGTCATTATAATTCATATCTGCTACTTCTTTTGCGTGTTTAATAGCTTCATCAAGTGTTAATCTCTCCATCATCTGCTTCACCTCTTAAATTCGCTTGCTAAAATTTCAAATTCCACATCATCATGCAACTTTCCATCCATTAATTTACATATTTGTTTATGATAAGCACACTCTCTGCCGCCATGCTCCTTAATAAAGTTTCTGTACCCACGAATAGCCGGATTGTCTGCTATACAGCTCCAACAAAGTCTATTCAAATGGTATTTCTCAAAGATGTCACATATGATTTGATATAAATCTTTAGCAAATAATACATTACCTTTATCAAAACTAATTGCACCAAAACGATCAGCACTCATTGTTACAAAGCTAACAGAATATGAAATATATCCTAATATATTGCCGTTATTGTCAACAGAAACAAAATGATGAGAATCATAATTGTTGTCTGGAATATCCAGTTCTTCGACTCCAGACCAACCAGAATAATACATATATTCTTCATTATACCAAGTCTCTATATATTTCTTTTTTATTTTTTCTTTATATAATTGTGCGGGTTTAATCATTCTCTATTCCTCATATTTATTTAACATGTCATTAATGGTAACAAAAACGCCCATAAGCACCATGCTGAATGCGTGACTTCAATGCCTACAATTACTGCTAATGCAGTTGAAATCCATGCTGCTGCTTTTGCAAATTCCATATATTAATCCTCCTTTATGCTTTCCATAAGTTCACTACGAATTTCATCATACATTTTATGTAACTTAGGATTCACAAAAGTCATCCATTCTCGTCGTTTGTTATAAATCATAAGCTCTCTTAACATAGTTCCTGAAATAGGTAATTCTTCACGATTAATGATTAATTCGGTTGTGTTCTTTAAATCTTTCTTATCAAACCATCCGCTCCGGCTATCATCATTACCATAAATCATTACATCTGGATTTTTATAAATATACCGATCCACATTTTGAAGAAGATATCTACCCCAATCTGGAGTAATATCATTTTCATCAGTAAGGTCTGATAATGCATAAATCATAATATTCGGATTATCACCATACACTTCACGTATCATCTTGATTCTAGTGTTAACATTTAAAGGATTACGTTCTGTCCCACATTCTTGTGCACTGCCAACAAGAATAAGCATCCGATCACAAAGCAATAACCCTGTATCAATAAGTTTTTCATGGCCTTTGTGGAATGTTTGAAAACGCCCACAAACAAGCCCAACATCATATGGTTTCATGTTATTTCTTCTCCTCTTTAATTCCAAGTGTATAAATAAATGTTACTAAGAACATAATGAAAAAAGCGATATATACAATAATTGCTGCAGGAATAGTAAATATAATTGTAATAAATATATATATCTTACCGAACCAGTTTCTATTTTGGAGCCACGTTTTATATTCTCCTATTGGTAATAATTCATCTACTGTGCAGTTTATTACCAAAAGCATTGTAAAGAAAAGTTCGAGCAAAAAAATTGATATAAGTACATTTCCCATTATGCTGTCTCCACTTTTAATCCAGGATTAAATACTTGGATCTTCTCTGATTTGAAGAGACATCGTTTATGCATTAAATCAATCTTAGCTTTTATATCCAGATCGTCAATCTCTCCTGTACGAAGATATCTGTCCAGAACTTCATATGGGAATCCTAAATTGTCCTCATCTGTCTTCCCACACAAGCCATCTATCGGTATCTTTTCAATAAGTTCTGTAGGAAGCCATAATTCATATCCAAGTTTTTTAACTTCATATACAGTTAATTTTCCTAACGGACTAAAATCACCTGCTGAATCACCATACCTGGTTTCATAACCGACATATGATTCTGAAAGATTACATGTATTTGCTACTCTTCCATTACAAGACTGAGAGACAGCATATAATGTAGACATTCTAATACGTGCCGGAAGATTTATTTTTGTTTGTTCACTAACCTCTATACCTGAACTTTCAAGTCTTGATAACACACTTCTAACTGTATCTCCAATGTTAATTTCATAAGACTTGATATCAAGATACTCACACAATTTATAAGCTGCATAAATATCTTTCTGTTGTCCCTGTGGCATCAGTACACCAATTACACGATCTTTTCCAAGAGCTTCTACACAAAGCGCTGCTACTACGGAAGAATCTTTTCCACCAGAGATTCCTACAATTGCATTGCAGCCGGGACCATTCTGATCGAACCAGTCTCTAATCCACTGTACAATTTCATTCTTGAGTTCTTTAAAATATCCATTGTAATATTTCATCTTATAATCCTCCCAAACGATTAATATATTGTTTAACATTGCCATTATCATATGTTTTAGTAACTAATACGGCAGACACTGTTTGTCCTATTCTTCCATGATATTTACGATATGTACTTTCATCACTAAGAGAATATTCCACTCCGTTATAGTCTACCGTAATTTCATACTCGGCATAATCTGTCCGAAATTGCGGGACATGATTAATCATACCTGTAAAACGGGTTTCTTTCGGCTTATAATATTCATTAACAATTTTGACTTTTACACTCTCTTCTTTTTTATCAATACATTTAGCACATCCAGTTAACATAAATGCACTGATAAACAGAAGAATTAATACAGTAAATACTTTTTTCACTTTGATTCCTCCTGTAGTTCTTTTCTTACTTTCATAAGTATCTTCCCAAGCCTGTTTTCTCCAATACCATTAACAGTTCCCCAAGTTGTATCTCCCCATGTATTTCCTTCTTCCAAATGTTCATCACCTGTAGCAAGTAACTTTTCTTTAAGATCTGGATTTTGATTAAATTTAGCCTGGACAATTTCATACATTATTTGGGTTTTAACTTCTTCCCAGTCTGATCTTAAATCAATCTTTCTGCCCGCTGCTTTTGCTTCTGATGGGCTAGCTTCAGAAAACAACTGGAATCTTAGTCTACGATTCTTTGTTTTTTGTGCTTGAAAAGCTGCTTCATTGTTGGTATAGTCCCATCCATTATAAGTAACTGGTGCCATATAGAAATTGCTTAAAAAGTAATAATTTCCAGTAAAATTATTAATCATATATTAATCCTCCTACAATCCTAATTCATTTAAAATAGGAAGCATTACAATAGTAAGTTCCGGATGTATTTTTTCCAAAGTTTCTCTGGCATTTAACGGTTTGTCTGGTTTAGTTATTCTTGCACATTCCCAATCAATTGCCATCTGTACATAATCAGAATGTGTTTTTGCTTTCAAGTGATGTCTGCTATGATGTCTATGCCAATTATGCACTTTCTTATAGTCAAAGAATGGATATAAAAACACTTTATCTAAATCATGAAACAGACTTCTTATTGTATTATGACCTAGTAATTGTTTTTCTACTTTTCGAAAAGCTTTTCTATGATTAAGTGTGTATTTGATTCTGTCTTTATTTTTCATTTCCACTGTTTTCTCCTTTTACTCTGCATCTTCCAACCCGACACTTTTAATCCTCTCACATGATCCCATGAATCTGTTTTTCTTTTTGGTTTTATAGGTTTGAGCGTAATACCATATTCATATTTAATCTCTTTTATTTCTTCTGGTGTAATACTTTTACGCTGATCCGGTTCTGTTGAAGCCCGATGAATATTCCATCCATGATGTTTATGATATGTACGATAGTATTTCTTTTTATATTTTTTAGTAAGCTGATGAAAGTCTCGTACATTACCATAATCATCCATAATCAAATATCTGTGATATTCGTGAGTGCAAATCATAAAATCCCAATTATTATCTATTTTTAAATATTCATCATCAAAATAGTTAAATGAATGGTAAAAATTAATACTTCTCATACTATATGGAAACTTTGACTTAAAGTATGTATATAACTCTTTGGTCCCTTCTACATATCCTATATATTCCCATGGGAGCCATTTATATATGTTATAATCGCAATGCCATTCTACACGCTTTGTGCGCTGCATATAGATATGATATTCTCTCATATAAAACTCCTACTGTCCTTTATGTCTTGGCATATTTACTGTTGTTTTAAAATATTTACCAATTGTTGCAATTGTTGCACAAATAACAGGGATCATTGGTTTCGTAAATCTAGTTGTATTAAATATGATATTTAATCCATTGACTAATGCATCTCCTACAAAAAATTTCAGTATACACCCGCCTATATAAGCAAACATAAATGATAATGCCGGACTAATAACAAGAGTGAAAATCGCAAGGATGATTACTGTAAACGCACCTATTCCTTCTAACGTATTATTATTTCTGTTCATTCATCCAGCCTCCATAATTCCACATCATAATCTTTAAGTTCCTCTTCAATAATTTTATAAACCATTTCCCAATCTGCTCCTCCTCTTCCACAGCCAATCTTATACGGAAGTGCCACTGAAATTTGACGAAGATCTTTTTCTGCTGCTCCTTTACACCAGACCCCAAAATGTTGTGAAATATATCTTAATCCTTCTCTAAAAGCTTCGAGATCTGTATACTGTTTACCGTCATATCCATATTTGTCTTGAGCGAATAAAGATAATACAATTTGACCGCTATCTTTCAAGAAATACGCATCACATGTTCCAAGTAGCGACTCCGGCTTAAACTTACAAAACTCACAAATTTTTCTATAATGTATATAAATACCTTCATCATAATCTCTTAATGCTTTAGCTACTCCAGATCCCATGACACCCTGGCAGTTAACTTGATGAATTATAAAATCTGTCTTTGCGTTAACAATATTACCTTCGATAATTTTAATCATAAATCTTCTCCTATGTAAAATCCTTAAATATAAACTTCTTACCGCAAGAAGAACACTTTATTTCTCCCATCATGCCGATCGCAGTAGGGAAAAAGTGATATGCATATCTTCCACCAGAACATCCTCCGGCTCTTATCTTTTGTTCTAGAGTTTTTAATCCATGTTCTTCAGCGTCATGTTTCAACTGCCATTTTCTGATTTGTTCTTCTTCCTCTTTAGAAATTGGAAATCCTCTATACAGATCCTCTTTTGCTTCTTTTAACTCAGCTTTCATTCTCTGCATTTCAGAGTCTTTATAATGCTCATCTTTGAGTTTCTTGTTTTCTTCTCCTAAGTATTTAATTCGTTTTTCATAAGTATCTACTTTATCAATAATCCCCTGACAAAGATCTGAAACTGAATCGGAAAAATATGTCTTTTTCATTTTCATCTTAAATTTCCTTTACTAAATATTTCACTGGAACCTTTTTAGTCAGCCAAACTCCATTTTTAGATAAGTAAAATTTGTATCCATCTTTGTACATCTGTTCACTATTGATAGAATAAACAACTTCTTTACCATGTCTCTTGCCGACAGCTTTGGCAGTTTCAACATCTTTTGACAAATGAACATATAAACGACTTTTAGGAGTCAGTCCATTCTGATCAATAGACGCTATATATTTCTCACCAGTTCCATGATAAAGAATTTTAGGTGGCTCTTTCTCTTCCAGTTCTACATCTACCGGAATTGAATGTCCCTGATTCGCTCTGATCAATGTCTTGTCATCATTGAAAGAATATCGCTGCTTATTGTCAGTCCGTACAATTTCCTCTAAAATTTCTTTGTTGAATCCGGGATTGTTTTTAGCAATGCCCTGAATTAGTTCTTCTACATTCGCCCATCCGTGTTCATTTAAAGTAATATTGATCACTTCAGGTTTATGTCTTAATATAAGACTTATATATCTACTAATACTTTGTAAATTCATTCTCTTTACTCCTCTTTACTCCATAAATGATGAAACATGTACGGTTACAAAATCGCTATGTGCACGAATATAATCCAAAGTTTTCACTGTATCTTCTACAATTGCAATCTGAGACGGCTTTAAATGCAACTTTGCTTGTAACTCTTCAAGAATTATTAATTTTGTATTTTTATTTGCAACAAAATAGATATTGTCATCAGGTAAATCATAGTTGTTTTTGATAAAAGCTCTTTTGCCGGGTATCTCACTAGAAGGACTTTTTGAACAAGTATATACTTTGTCAATGCCTTTCTTCTGAATAAACTCCTGCATTAATTTAATCGGACGCACATCTTTATACGGATTCTCACCGGAAGCTACAAGTCTGTCCCATTCATCGTCAGTCATACTATGACTTAACTCAGAAAACTCATACGGAGCAAGTACTCCATCTACGTCCATTACTACAATCACATCATCTTTTAATAAATAGTCTGTAATTTTACTCATTTTCGTTTCCTCCATTTAATCTTTCTCTAATGTCTTCAAATGTTTCTTTATGATACATTTCACCGTCTTTAAATACAGTTTCTAACGCACCGTAATATTTGTTATCTACAAGCCTGTCGTATCCATCTGCGCACTGTAATTCTCCGTTTTCATCGTAATATACGTGACAACACCCTTTATGAGACTTTTTCAAATGACTCGTATCGGTTTTGGGATCTTTATAAATCATAATTGGTTCACCGTTGACGATTCCATATGTAGCTTTCATAGCGATACCAAACATGTCTCTGGTCACAACAACCATATGTCCATCAGGCTCTACAACTGATGAGAAGCAAAATGCTCCGACTCCGAATACGATATTGTTTGCAGCAAATCCTTTTCCTTTAAGTTCTTCCCATACCTGCTTTACATTGTTAAGAGTACATCCGTCCCCATAGATAATTCCAATGTGCGGATCAAGTACTTTATATCCTTTGCTATTTACTGTTCCGCCGAATGTATTCCAAAGCTTTTCAATTGTCTTTACAGCAATCTCTACCATGTCTCCAGAATCTGGACGAACCAGAAGCTTTCCATTATGCTGCATAATTTCTTCTTTACAAGCTGGAAGAATATTATCAATCATGTTCCAGTAATCATAAGTGTCAGATACCATACTGAAAGATGCATTAGGATATAGTTCCGTAAGTAGTCTTTTTACAAATGTGATTTCGTCACCGTCTACTGCATAATTTGAAGCCATAACTGAATGTTCTGTTGATACAGCACCAATTCCGATTCTTTTAGTCCAGCAGCAAGCATCATAATACGTATCTATATAATCAATGGCTGGAATTGTGCTTGTCTTATCAAATGATAATAACCAAGCAGATGAACATCTTACTGCCTCTTCCATACAGGACATTCCTCTCATACCAAAGTCTGAGCAGGCCATTTCAGGTCTTAAAAAGTCATCACAAGTCATTTTATAGTAGTCGTTTGCAAGTTCTCTATACATATGACCAATTGTTGCATGAGCACATGGTTTCCAGAGTTCAACCTGCAGGATACATTCGATCCACTGTACTACCCAAGCAAAATCTGGATGTGTGTTTGTAATTTCGATACATGGGATTCCCATTGGTACTAATGTTCCCTCCGGGATAGCACGTATCTGAATTGGAAGATAACCTAATTTATGAAGTTTCATAATAGGCTCTAGGTCATAACTGTTTCCTAACTGTATATCCATACTGTATTTATATGTATGCTCAACTTCTGCTGCTGTTAATTTAAAAAAGTTTTTATTAAAATAATCAACCAGATACTCTTTAATAAATGCCTGTAAACCAAAGAATACCATTTTATTCTGATTCTTGAGCATTGATCTTCGTGGAGTCCAGTAGGAAACAAGTTTTGTAAGTCCTTTCGGATAGATTTTATTATGAATTTGTTTGTACGTGTCTGACAGTAAAATTGCCATTGTATTCATTATTTCTTATCCTCCTCTTTGTCGTTCACAATTTTATTAATTTGATCTGTAATGTAATCCACTACATCCTTACCCGTTTTACCAACCACTTGAATATTGTCAGGTGTGATTTCATTTACTACCGCCATTGTATATATTGTTTCTGTACTTGGAGTAATAGCCAAAGCAACTGCACTGATGACAGATACTATCGCACATTTCTTCATAAAACTTTTATAAGTTAATACCGATCCATATTCTATGTCACCCTCTATGAATGCTATAAATATCGCAATTATGCAGCATACTAAAATACATCCAGCAAGAATCTTCAAAGAATCTGCTCTACTAGCAAAATAAATTAACCAAGGACTAATAATCGGTTTCATATTTTTATCTCCCTTATAACTTTCCTATCAAACAGCCCCAAGTAAAAGCAATCTGAAACATATGAGTTATCTGATCTTGAATTAAATTAATTTTCTTTTTGTTGGCTTTCATATCATCTACTAACATATGTATCAATAAATTCATAACCAATAATAAAGGATTCCATTTACCGCCAATAATCATAAGCGCAATTGTTGGTGGTAACATAATCATAAATGACCAACTAAAGCTATGCATAAACAACGCTGCTAAATAATCATATTTATATAATTTTCCTGGTGAATTCTTTTCCCACCATGATTTTTGTTTTGCAGATGCCAACCATCCTTGTAAATAATAATCATCTACAATGTGGCAGAAAATCATTGTAAATAAGATAAATATTTTATATCCAATATTCATTATCTAAACCTCTCAATCAATTCAATCTTAGGACTTTCCAGATTTGTCAAAATCGTATCTGTCGTATAAATCTTCTCAATCAGTCCATTGTTTTTCAGAAGCTCTCCATCATAAACAGTGTTTTCACAATGAGTTACATAAAGATAAATCTTATTTACTCCTACTTCTTTTAGTTTCTTAGCACTGTGATAAAAAGTTCCGCCTTTACTACAAATATCGTCTACAATAAGAATGTCTTTACCTGGTAACTGATCAATTTCACCTGATAAATCTAAACCTTTAATCTCTCCAGTCTCCCAATCTCTATTCTTAATACCGAAAGCATATGGAAGATGTACTGCTGAAGAATATCGCTTCATTGATCCCGCATCCGGATAAAACATCATAAGATTATTACTCGCAATCTTCTTAACAGCAGATTCAATCATTCGATTCGGTGACTCTACATGTATTTTATTAAATAATGCGGCAGATACATCAGAGTGAGGATCTAAAACTTCTACCTTATCAAAATGCAATGAATTAATAGTCTGAGCGAAGTATTTTAAAGTGAATATCTCATTTTCTTTTTTAACTCGATCCATACGAGCATCTGGGACATAAGGCATGTATAAGTAAGGCATTACTTTATGATCCCAACAGTATCGTGCAATATAAACTACTGCTGCGAATTCTTCCATTGAATCAAAAAACCATTCAATAATACTGCTATGCCATCCTCCAATAGATGATGGAATATTCTTAAATAAAAATGTTCCATCCGGATATTTATCAAGTTTGATTTCTACACCGTTTAACTTAATCATCCAAAATCTCCTTTCTACCATGTAATACAGTTACTGGTTCCCAATCCAGACTTATTAGTTTCATATCTTTCATTATATAATTGTTCTAGTTCAGCAAGCTCTTTATCAGTAAGATTTGCTTGCTGCATAATATTTAATATCCAACTCAGTAAAGATGCTATATCTTGAATATTTGTCCTGAAAGGATAATCGTCTTTTAAATCGTCATGCAGCATTAAATCTATACATTCTGGTTTTTGTGATAATTGCATAATTTGTTCTTTTACTTTATTCAATTTAATTCTCTTCCTTATGAAAAATACTAAATCCCCAGTTACTTTTCTTGAACGTTTCACGTATAAGTGCAACTGACTCCCAATATTCTTTAAAATGAGTTATAGCTAATGTTTTTTGACACGGAAGACCTGCCCTGATTATGTCTGCTTGACATCTTTCATATAGTTCTTCAACATTTAACTTCCCATATCTTAAAGTATCCTGATGCGGATTTGGAACATTGGTTAAATCTTTTATGTCTGGATTAATCTCTTCCTTATTACACTCAGTTGGGAATGCACCGGCTCCATGTCTAGTCATATATGTACGTGTCACATAACAAGCTTCTATATTAATCTCATCAGTCCAATTTACAGACTTTATAATTCTTGCAGGATTCTTAATACCAGTATTTGATGGTGTTAAATGCGGAAAATATTCCATATTATTTTGATCCAAAAGAAGCCCCTGCCCATTTTCAAATACTATGGTATCGTATCCATTAAGTAATTGATCATTATTTACAAAATGTACATGTGACATCATAAAATCAAGATCTTCATAGTAATGATCTCGAAGCCCAGGATTTTTTACGGGATGAAATAATTCTTCTTCCTGTTCAGATAATGTAATTCCCATGCTTTTGAACATATTCATATAATATGACCATGACAATGAATACGAAGTAATATGTTTTTTATATCGTTGAATTGTATTATAAATCCCCATTCCACAGCTTCCGTGTTTATTGTTACCACGACTTCGTTCAATAATTTGATTTGCCATCATATCAAAAGAATTTGTAATCATACATTTTTCATGAACATACACATGAGGTTCCCATCCTAATTTCTTTAACTCTTCCAATTCTTCCCTAAATACCAGAGGATTTAAAATAAAATCCTCCGGTAAATAGGTATCGGCTCCATTTAATGTTCCAGAGCCGAAATGATGAAAGACATGTCGGGTTCCATCAGGCTTTAATACTGTATGTCCTCTCTGGGCACCACCATTTGAGCAAACAACAATACAGTTATCTTTATCTTTAGTATAATAATCTGTTAATTTGCCTTTTCCCTCGTCACCGAAGCCAGCTCCGATGACAATTTTTATATCTTTCATATGTTCTCCTTACCAAACAATAGCTCCTGATTCATCTGTTTCTGCAGGAATTACAGTCGGCGCGATTACTACAGGTTCATTATTTTCTGCAGCTGCAACAACAATTTTTACTATTTCATCTGCAATATCATCGACACGATCAATTGTTCTGAAATGATCTTCATCGAGATATTCTAAGAACGATTCTTTAATACCTCTCTGATCATATTCACTACGATGATTAACATTAATATGATAGACATCGAATTTTTCAGTAGCTTCTGGATATAAGTCTTTAGTCTCTACATCGGCCTGAAGATGATCTCCAGTTACAGCGGCCAGCCCACTACGCCAACTTGATATTGGAAGGTGTGGATTAAGACGTTCGTCCCCAATTGTGATAATTACACCTTTTTTATTTCTCTTCCAACAATCAAGATTCGTATGATGTACTCCAAAATACCAAGCGGCAGTATAAGATTCATATGCATTACCTCCGCCACCGAACTCAAAATAGATTTTATCAAGCTGCTCCGCAATTCTAATATCGGATTCAAACTGAGAAGCCTGTATTGGATAAGTATCATAAGCTAAATCTCCAATACCCATAATCATAAATTCTACGTCTTTAATCTGACCATATAATTTTGTCATGATTTCATTAAGTCTTTTTGCAATTTCTACTGCGGTCTGCCCCATAGATCCGGTGACATCTAAAGCTAAAATAACCGGTAAAGTATTTGGATGCTCTTCATTGTCACAACATTCTCTAATAACACCTTTAGGATCGAGTGCTGCATCAATATTTTTTGCTTTAAACATTTCCTGATTAGAATAACTTCCTGTAACTACTCCTCGTGAATCAGTGTCATATCCTTTTGATGTTGAATAACTTACAAAACTTCTAGTATCCCAACTTCCACATCCCATAATTATTCATCCTCCTCTAAATCATCTTCACTATCTTCTGTATCTGTATCATCCATGCCAAAATCAAACATACCGTCAAATACGTCCCCCATACCACCATTCATCATCATAAATGGCATCATAGCACTCATTGGATTACTGTCTGTTCCAATTCCGGTACCGGCCGTTCCATTCATCATCTGAGACATCATCATATATTTGAAGATTTTGTTTGCGCTGTTCTTGTCTTTTCCAAGATTACTTCCGAACATGGAAACAATTTTTCCATAGAAATAAGTATTACCCATGAATACATGGCGTTCTGGCAAAATAGTTTCAACTGTAGAGTCCTCATAATTGATTACAGTAATTTTAGTTTTATCTGCTTCGATAACGCATTTAGGTTTACCATTTACAAGGATGATGTCTCCTTTAGCTACTTTATTTGTTGGAATGACGAAGAAAAAGTTTTCATCTACTCCGGGAAACACGAAATTGCCACAGTTTGTGAGCTTGCCGGATTTAACATTGTAACTCTTATATCCATTAGAAGTTTTTACTGCAATATTACCGCTCATGGATAACTTGCACATTCCACTACCAATTTTTCCAAACATCCCATTCAAAAAATTATTCATCATTTTAATTTCCTCCATTGTTTAATTTAATTTTTATTTATCACATTAATTTGACAGCTTTCCATTACATCAAGCGCTGCTTTATGCTTCTCCGGTGTAGTTCCGGCACAACATGATGCATCAACTGTGATTTTTGCCTCTGGATAATAAGTTTTAATCAAAAGAGCGTTCGTAATAACACAGATATCTGTGCATATGCCAATAATTTCAATATCTAATAAAGAAGAATCATCTGCGATATCAAATGTTTCTTCCCAATCCCAGTCATCAAATCCAAAAGTAGATTTACAACATACCATAAAACTATCGAGATTTTTATAATCAAGTTCATCAACAATTTCCCAACCTTTAGTACCATACATACAATGTTCAGGAAGTTTTCTGCCCTCTGAAGTATCTGCGTAACCTGAATGATGAGTATCCTTTGTAAGAATTACATAGTTCTTATTATTCTTATATTCATTAAATTTCTTTTTCACATTTGGTACAATAGCTTGTGCTTCCGGTGTACCAAGTGAACCAGTTACAAAATCATTTTGCACATCAATTACAATCAGAACTTTCTTTATCTCTTTTTTCATCTTCATTCTCCCATTCTTTAATTTGCTGTGCTCCGTCTTCAACTTGTTGCTTATCATGTCTTGAATAATTATTTGCTGGGCCATAAGCACCTTTATGTCTGTATGAAGCATGTCCTTTTCGAGCATTAGTTTTTTACTGCAGCACCACCTCGTCCTAACCAACCATTATGGCCTTTTGCAAATATACCAGATTTAAATTCAGGTTCATCAATCCACTCTCCAAGATACCGTCCGGAATATTTTTGATCTTTAATTGATCTACGTCTCTTTTTAATACTTTTTAACCTTTGTTCTCTCAAATACCCTCTATTGCGTTCCGGCATCACTATTCCTCTAATCTATACAAAATAATTGGTCCACCTTCAATATAGAATGTCGCATTATAATCTATGAATTCTCTGGCTTCATCTTCTGTCATATCTTCATTATTAACTAAAGATTCAACCATTTTCTCGTAATCATATATTGCTCTATCATCAGAAGAAACACCAAGAAATGCATCCTCATAAGATGGATTTGTAAAAAATATCGTTCCCTCGTACCCGGCCTCTAACAATAACCGCTCTGTTTTTGATGCTTTATCTTCATATGTATTATTTGATGTAAGTTCTGGTATGTTTTCCATTATGCAATCCTCACAATCTGTTCATATAGAACTATGTCTTTTATTGTTATTGCTTTATTGTCGTGGTAATGTCCACATAACCAACGTTTATAATCAACATTGCACCTTACATCTTCCAGATAATTAGTTAACTTATCCGGCTTATATGATCCATGCGATAATAATGCCGCTGTAGAAGAAGCTGTACAATGTGTCAGAATAAAATCTACCTTATTATTATGTTCTACCAGATTCTTTATACCTTCATCCATCTCTTCTTGATTCGGCATCTCTCGCTCCCACCATGAAATGTGATTAATTCGGTACATTTTATTCGGATCATCTCTCCATTCTTTTATTCTTGGATCGTCAATCTCTAATACTCCATCTGAAATATCATGACTGGTAGCTCCACCAAAGGTAAAGAATTTTAACCCTTCTATATCAAATACCTGTCCTCTCATAAGATGAATTACTGATGGTTTAATAAAATGTACCTTACCACCATGCCATTCTTCTACCGGATAAGAATCTAATACATCGTAATTCTCATGATTTCCGTCAATAAAGAGTGTTGTGAAACGCTTCTCTTCAAGCCAATTTAGATACCACCTTTGCTGCGGTGAATCCCTCCATATTCCAAAATCTCCAAGAATTATCACATAATCGTCCTTCGACATCTCACGCTGTTCGGGGAAAGAGTCCATATTGACTCTATGGACCCAATCACCATGTGTATCTCCGGTTGCCCAGATCATAAATCTTCTCCTATCCAAACTTTACGTGCATCTTCCATCCATGAATCCTTATCAAAGAAATTTTCATCAAAAACATTGCAATATAATATATCAAATACATTTATCCAATAATTTTCAAGAAGTTCTGGTGGGAGGTACCATATTTTTTTTCTACATTCTTCTAAATCATAAAGAAACTTTGTTTCAGATTCTGGAGTGATTGCTATAATTTTATCAATTACATCAATAAGATTACGATGATTACTCATCAAATGTTTCCTCCAAGTTCTTTATACTGATCAAGTAAGGCCGCTAACTCCGGATTCTCAGCCGCATACATTTCATATTTCTTTGTTACATCCATCTGTTTAATCACTGCATCCATATCTTTTTTAAGTTTCTCAGCTTTCTTTCTGTTTTCAACGCGCTGATCATATGCAGATGTATCAGCTCTACAGATAATTTCAGCGGTAATATTTTTGGCGAATCTTGCATCTGCTTCCGGTACTGTCAAAATTTCTTTAATTGTCAGAACATCTTTATTACAACCACTTACTAAAACCTGGTCTCCTGCTTTGTATGTATTACCATCATTGAAAATCGCATAATAATAGTCTTTCTTACAACAACCGGTTCCTTCTTCAATTACTGCTACTGCATAATATCCTGTTAATTTTGCCATTTGTTCATTCTCCTCTTCTATTTTAATTGCGTTTAATAAACAGTCTTCATACGGTTTAAATTTATATTTGATCATATCTACCTACTTTTTGAATACTGGTCGTAGTAATAAAAGCACAAGCCAAATTCCTGTTGCAACTAACCAACTGAAAGCGACCCCGAAACATAATGTAATTAATTTTATAATTCCACATGTTACAATCCAACCTAAAGCTAATGTCAATAATGACATAAGTAACATTTCCTTCATATTATTCTCCTTTTACATTTACTGTTCCTGACGTTAAATCTCCTGCATCAACAATTGTTGCTGCATTTCCACCCTGTACTTTTGGGACATCACCGTTCCATTTATCAATCTTCTGTTTTTCGATAAGTTCTGGAGTAAGAGATTCTGCAATCTGTTTATTTGCTTCTGATTCAGCCGCTGCCTTAATACGTGTGGCTTCTGCCTTACCTTCCGCAGTGATTTTTGCTTGTTCAGCTTCAATAGCAGCTTTTTCTTTATCCTGTTCTGCTGCAATAAGAGCAACTTCTTTATCTTTATCTGCCTGTACCTTTGCAGTCTTAGCTTCAATATTTGCAAGTTCAAGCTCCTGCTGTGCATTTACTTTCTTCTGAATAGCTGCCTGAGTTTCATCATCTGTAGAAATTGAAGTAAAGTTTACAGTATCAATGATAATTCCATATGGCTCAAATTTCTTTTTCAAGTATTTGTCAAGTGCTTCATTCAGTTCCTGGCGTTTATCACCAAATACATCTGTTACCGGATACTTAGCAGTTACTTCCTGTGTCCACGCTTTCATCTTTGGTTTAATGAAAGTATTTTTTACACTTTCTCCGGACTGACCTTTAAATCTTGTAAATACATCAGCAACTTGATCCTGATCGAACTTATAAGAGAATTCCAAATCAACAAGAAGCTGTTTTCCATCAGCAGTAGGTGTTTTAAAGCTCTCATCCTTTGGAGAGTCACCTTTATCTTCTGATGTAAGATATGACTGTTCAATTCCGATAGAATACAAAGATGTTTTTACTGTAGGTGAAATCAAATGCCATCCCTGTGGAAGAGTATCTTTTGAAATTCCACCGTTCATCTTGTATTCTACAGCTACATAACCAGCAGGCACTCTTACCGTACACTTTGCTACACAAATTAATCCTGCTACAATAATTACTGCTAATCCAATACTACCTAAAAATCCTTTTTTCATTAATCTTTCTTCTCCTTGTTTTGATCTTCTCTATTTATTTCATCTGCTGCATCTTTCCAGATCCTATGTAAGAATCTACCAAATGGATAAAACAATGCAGATAATAGAAACCATAAAATTACAGCTCCAACTAATACTAAAAATATAAATACCGGATTCATATAATTCTCCTTACTACGGTATGCGTAAGAAAACGCATACCGTATAATTAAATTATCATTTATTATTCTGCTGAGTCTGACCGTTCAGAATTTTAACTCCACCGGTAGATTCTACAGTCTTAGCAGCAAGTTCTCTCATCTGAGCATATGCATCGTCAAGTTTCTGCTGTAATTCAACTTTTTCTGCTCTCGCATTAGCCAGATCCTCTGCAAGTCTTTCATTTTTATCTTCCAGAAGCTGTTTCTGATATTCAGCATCTTTCTTAAGTGCTCTAACTTCAAAAGCATTTGATTTATCAGCATCGGCTTTACCTTTTTTAATACCTTCCTCTGTTGCTGCTGCAATCAGTGTCGGAATCTCTTCGACTTTTGCTTCTAATTCCTTTACATGATCAGCTTTTGCATTCAGTTCTGTTTCTTTCTCAAGAGCCGCTGTTTCTCTAAGTTCCAAAATCTTTTCTCTAGCAGCTTTCTCATCTTCCCATTTATCATTTTCGGCTTTACGACTGCGTTTCAGATTATAAGTATACTCATCTTCCTCACGACTACGAGTTAATTTAATTTCATTTTCTCTTGCTTTAGCTTCTGCATTGACAGAATCAATAATTTCCTGTTTCTGCTGCTTTAGTGCCTCAATTTCAGCTTTCAGTGCATCTTTTTTCTCACCCAATTCAGCTTCAATCTCTGCTTCTTTCGCTGCCTGAGCCTCTTTTAACTCTTCATTTTTCTCTTTATATGCATTAATCATGGCTGCCATAGCATTTGCTTTTGTCTCAATGCCATATAATTCATCTAACTCAAGCTGTTTAATTTCAATAGCTTCTGTAAGATCATTGTATTTCTTAATAATCTCTGGATTAAAAATATCTTCTTTAGCTGTTTTATCTGCAGATGCAATCACTTCTACCTTTTTAGCCTTTGCTGCTTCTTTTGCAGGATCATCAATCATTCGGTCTCTTGTATCAAGTTTCTCCACTGCTGCCTTATACGCTTCCATAATTTCTGCCTTTGTTGATTTCATTGTAATTTCTGCCATGTTTTTAGTTCTCCTTTTTCTCCGTATTTTGTTTAATTAAATTTTTATATCAAAGCTTTAATAGCTTATCAATCATTATTAATGTCATCTTTATACAGAACGATCTTTTTCTCTTCGAGTGATCTCTGCACATCAATTACTCTTTGATTAGTTGATCCAGCCCAATGATAATTTACATCTGCCAAATCTTTCTTAAACATACCGTCTACAATTACATTTGTATTTAACAAAATATCTGTTAAAATAGGAAATGCTTCTTCTATAATTTCATTCCAAGTGTATCCAGTATAAATCCAAATAGATTTACTTTTACCATATTTCAATCGAATTTGATGAATTAAATTACAAACTTCAACTCTGTTATTTTCATTTAACGGATCTCCTCCAGAAAAAGTAATTCCAGAAATATATTCATTATCAAGCTGTTCAAAAATCTCTTCTATTGCTGTATTATCAAATGGAATTCCAGATTTGGTGTCCCATGTTTCCGGGTTTTGACAGCCATTGCAATAATGATCACAACCGGAAACAAAAAGCGTGACTCTTAATCCTGGCCCATTGTTCATGTCATCATGTTTAATATCGTGATAATTCATTACATTGATTTCCTCTCTGCGATTTCAACCATCTTCGCTTTATTTAATCGTGTATCTCCATGGACTCTACTATAAGACAAATATCCATTCATACGGTCAATCTTTGTCAGATTCTTGGAACCGCAGACCGGACACACGTCCATTTCAAGTTCCTCATGTCCGCAGTCATCACAGTAAGCAAGGGAAAGATTTACTCCCTCATAATATCCCAAAGACATGGCTCTTCTAACTAATGTGATTACAGCATCACGATTATAATTGATTGGATACCGAACATATTGAATTTTACCTCCATTAAACAGATCCCAGAATCTATTTTCTAAATCCTGCTTCTGAATCGGTGTAATATCTTCCCACACTCCACAGTGGAAACTGTTGCTCACATATTCTCTGTCTGAAACTCCCGGCACAATTCCATACATTTTACGGAATTGTTCTACCTGAAGCCCGCAAAGGCTCTCGGCTGGAGTACCATAAATCGCATATAATAATCCGTCTTCATGTTTAAATTGAGTAATCTTTTTATTAATGTATTTCATTACATCTACAGCAAACTTACCATCCTCAACTAATGACTTCTTATTATAAAGTTCCTGCAATTCATTCAAAGCAGTAATTCCAAATGATAAAGTCATAGGTTTAAGAATTGAACGTATTTTTTCATCTGGTTTTAAATAACCATTAAGGAAACCACCTTCACAGTATGCCAATGGATTCGTACTAGCGTTCATTTCACCAATATAGTCATATGTTCTCTTATGAATGCTACGTATCATCTCAAGATAATAATCCAATACTTCATAGAAATCTCTACTTTCACGCTGCGCTTTTGCCAAAATCATTGGAAGATGAAGGCTTACAACACCAAGATTGAAACGTCCTTCAAAAATTGCTTTATCGTTCTCATCCTCCGGTTCTATTCCACCTTTTTCATACCAAGGACTTAAGAATGCGCGACACCCCATTGGACTAACAACCGTACCATATTTTTTGTACATACTTGGTACATATCCTTCACCTGTTAAAGATAACCAGTCTGGATACATTGTCTTCATACTACATTCAATACCTGCATTAAATACATCTTCATTAACCTTTCCTGGTCCATGTAAATTCTCATCATATAAAAATACCAATTTGGGGAATAACACAGGTTTCTTATTACCGGCCTTACCTTGACCTTCTTTATGAACATTTAAGAATGTAATAGAAGCCATTTTACCAAATTTTGTGGTTGAGAGACCGAATGTCATTGTTACAAATGGGTAATCACCTCTTGATGATCCTACAGTATTTAACTTATATTCAATTCCTTGCCAGCCCTGTTCAAAATCACGTTTTACTTTATTTGTTGCATATTCACAAGCTTTTTCTTCAATCAAATGTTCTGATGTTGAAAAAGCATCAACATAAACACCATCAATATCGGAATCAAAAACTTCAAAAAATTCTTTATAATATTTCTGATAACTTTTTTCTGCATATGATTCCAAAATCTTGTCTACTTCCGGTACTGTAAATCCGCCATACTGCTGTGCAGCAGTGCTCAGGATAATATCACCCATAACATCAAACGCAGTATCAAGAGAATTTGGTTCGTTATACCAGACATTTCCCATTTCGAAGCCGCCTTTCATAACTTCTCCAACTCTAAATAAGCAACAGTTAATAGTATCAAGTCTGGCAGACTGATCATGAATATAAATATATCCGTCTTTACATGCCTGCAATTCATCTCTTGTCATGAAAAATTTTCTATACAGATTTTTGTTCAGTTCATTAAAGATCAGGCTTCGCTTTGTAGCTACAAGCGCACTGTCTGTATTGGCATTACTTTTATCGCCAATATAACGGATTGCCTGACTCTTGGTGAAAACGTCATCCATCATATGAACAAATTCTTTCTTATAATTACGATAATCTTTATAAGACTTTGCAATCTTTGGATTAAATTCATCCAATGCGGATTCTACTGCATTATGTAATTCTTCTACTGTACATGTGGTATTTTCATCTATATCATCAGCAATAAGCTCGTCCCAAACAAGATCTATGATTCTTTTATAATCATCATTTGTTAACTCGACCATTACTCGTGATGCTGACTTATTTACGGCATCAACAATTTTCTGATCGTTAAAAGGTTCAACTGTTAAATCCTTTTTAACTACATTCATAACGATTTCTCCTTTTCCATTTCACTCTTAAGTAAGTCACATAATGCTTCTGCAGCTTTCGAAAAGCTCATATCATTCACAAACAAGTGGTCATACCCTTCAGCTTCTTCATATTTAGTGAATTGTTCATCTTCACTGTTATATCTGGAGTAAAATTCTTCTTCTGATCCATCTCTTTTAAGGAACCTGTCTTTTGCTAATTCAAATGGTGAAGAAAAATAAATCTCGATAAATTTAAATTCATCTTTGCAATGTTCTTTCAAATACTTTGCTCCGTTCGGATCAATTACATAAATATCTGAGTTCAAAACCTCATCGTATGTAGTTCCATATTTAATTCCATTAATTTCAGTATACGCTACAAAGCCTTCTTTAAATTTAATTTCATTGAATTCGCTCTCAGATACAAAGTAATGATCTTCATATCCTGTTATTTCATCTTTGCGCGGTAGTCTTGTTGTAATGCTTTTTACCTGTCGAAGTCCTAATGTCTCGCATATATATCTTGCAAGTGATGATTTACCAGAAGCGGTTCTTCCAATAAATAAAAATACTAACTTTTTATGCATTATTTGTTTCATTCCTTTCCGGTATATATAAGATGTGATGATTTTCATCATTACACATAATCTTAAAAAGTCTTGTGCTTACATTGCCATCTGAATCAAGAGATCTTTTGCAAGTATCTTTCTTGCAGCACTCATTACCCTCTTTCTGGCAAAAATAATAACTATCTTTTTCATTATCGCATCCAACTACAATATTAGTTCCGTTTGCAAAATATACATTCATACATTATTGCTCGCAATCTTTAAAAGTAATTCTCTATTAATTCCCGGATACCAAGACTCAATCTGATTAATTAAATCTTCAATCATGATCTGAAGCTCTGGGGCAGCTGTTCCATGAGCGCCGCCATCTTTTGAGCCTCTCTCAACATAAATATGCGCTAATTCAGTAATATTTATTTTGAAAGTAAAATTCATGGGAATTGCCAGTGGATATAAACCACGTTTTACATCTTTATTATTTTCTAATCCTTTTTTAATGAAACCATTATTTGATCTTACATAAGCATCACCATAATAACTAATCTCACTAGGAATTTTCGTTCCAAGATATTTTAATACTTCATCCCATGTGATAATTTTATCTTCGTACCATTCAGAAACTTCTCCTTCATGATAATCTGCAAGCCTTGTACTGCTACGAATAATTCTGTTATCCATTCTCTTTGCGTGGGAGTCAAGATCGTCGGTTGCTCCTCTATGAAGACCTTCTACAACAACTGAAATATCTTCAAATCGCAGCATTGTGATATGCTTTTGTCCCCATTTAAGAAGTTTTGCTACTTCTTTGTCGAATTTAATTTTTAATTCATCATCCTCTGGCAGATCTAATGGCCTCCCATAACGATCTGTGCAATGATCTACCATTTCTTTGAGCTGCTGCTCTATCTCTCCATTCCATGTTCTTTTGCTCATGTACATTGTTCTGATTGCATCTCTGATTGAGTGCATTTCTGTAAGGGTTACTTTCATGTCTACATATCTCCTTGAGTTAATTTAATTTGTTTTCCCTGTGCCATTATAATAGCACCATAGGTTTCTGATGTCAATACTAAAAGTTAATTTAATTTGTTTTGTTTTTTAAAAGCTCATTTACAAACGTTTTCATAGGCTCTCTCATATTAACATTGTCCTGCAGCCATTCCAGATACTCAGGATCTGTCTTAGCTACATCTACAAGAAGTTCTCCTTTATGCTTCTTATACGGGCACTCATAAGTCTCTATATCTGGCATATCATATGCCTGATTATCATCTGCAAAAGATATATCGATATCTTTTCTGGAAGCTAAATAATCTGCTAGATGTACAATCTTCCCTAATTCGCTTTTGGGCTTAGGCAAAATAATATCTTCACGCTTATCAGTATTCCACTGCCCCATATGCGTTTCGATAAGTCTGGCAATATCTTCCAGATCATCATCTTCTAAATACATTCCTTTATAATTACGAATATATTCTGCTGCCAATAAAGGATGGTTAAATACAGTGAATACTTTTTTCCCATCTTTTAACTTTTCATTATAATATTTTTCTGTCCCAGATTTTTGAATATCATGTGCTAAACATGCGACTCGACCTAAATCTATTACTCTTTCTCCAAATGGATACTGCTCTAATCCTACAATATAATTATATATTCTTAACACGGCTTTCGTGTGTCGCATAAGACCTCCATCACCCAGCGCGTATGCCGGGTGATATTTACCTGTAGAACTTGCCGCAACTTTGAAAAAATAGTCTGGGGCATCGTCCAAAACAACTTTTGCAAAATCACGAATATCATCTGAAGTAATTGTTTTTAATTCGTTCTTAAATAATTCTGACTTCATTTGCTCTCCTCTTTGTTTAATTTAATTTTTAGCTTCTTTAATATATCTAATAAAAAAGTGTTCCTCTTAAAATTCTCTTTCTTTTTAATGGATCTGTTTACAGTGTCTTTATCTCCAATATGAAAGCATTTTTCTTTTGTACGTGTTAATGCCACATATAATAAATTAGAATTCATCATATAAGCATGACAAGATGGTGTAAGTGTAATCGTCACCTTAGCACTTCCTCCTTGACTTTTATGAATAGAAATTGCATATCCAAGCAGCAACATTGACATTTCTGATTTTTCATATTTTACTCTGACGCCATCAAAATCAATAATAGCGCCTGTCTTATGTTCATTTGTATATGGAATAATTTCGTCATAAATATCAATAATCTTTCCTAACATACCATTAGGAATAAATGTGTTATCTATAGAAGGTTCATCATTTTGAGAAGCATTTTCTATTTTCATATCCCCCATATCCACTTCTGCTTCATAATTATTTTTGATCTGAATTACTATATCACCCACGTAATATGTCGTATCTCCAGATTTGATACATTTTTCTGATCCATAGTTTGGATTAGCAATTTTCTGGACTGCATTATTAATTGCAATAGTACCACAATCACCTTTATTGAAAGCAGATAGAACAAGGATATCTTCAGGAACATATTGAGAAAGAAGCTTCTGATATAATCCAATTGCACATTTTACTGCTTGTTCATTGTTAGCATTAATAAAAGTATAATCCTTGCCAAATTTTACCATACCATTACTCAAATCATATAAATATGGTTTCATATTTCTAACATCAGTAGCGACTTTCATTAACCCACCCTCAGCATATCTGAAAATTTGATTCAAAGTCACTGTAGGTATAACAAATGAATTGATCATATCGTAAAGTAGATTTCCCGGTCCAACAGATGGAAGCTGCGCTGAATCACCTACAACAATAAGTTTCGTTCTACTAAAATCAATTGCCTCACATAAATGTAAGAACAGAAATATATCCGTCATAGAAAATTCGTCCACAAGAACAACATCAAATGGCAATTGATATTCATCATTATACCCCCACCTATTCTTGGGCATATAACCTAATCCACGATGAATTGTAGCCGCTGGCCTGCCAGTATAATCACTCAGTACTTTTGCAGCGCGTCCTGTTGGAGCCATCAAAGTATATGAGATATTATTATCTTCTAGCATTTTAATGATCATTGCGGAAGTAGCACTTTTACCAGATCCTGCAAAACCATTTAAAATCATGATATTATTATTGCATATACATTCCAATGCACTGGTTTGTTCGTCAGTCAAATGATACTCTCCTGCTGTTTGATAACTCTTCCAGTCAAAATCCCATATTTTAGGCTTTAAGTTTGCTGAAAATAATACAGCAGCTATAGCAGTTTCAGTATCATGTGTGGATTTTAAAGATACCTCAAAAGTATCTTTGTTATAATAAATATCTGGATCCTTTAAACATTCAACATAATGTGATGAACAAGCAGGAACAAGTCTCACAACCTGTTTTCTGAGATCGCGGAGATCCATTTTAGTATTTCCCTCCTTTTGATTCTCTTCCAAATAATATTCCATACATGCCGCACATCTTTGCGCAGATGATTTTAATTCAAACGGAAAATTGATCTTGCCAAGTCTCTGCAATTCTAAAAGAATACTATCTGCCTTAATAAAACCTACACCAGATATTTTTGTCAAAGATTTATATGGTTGTTTCCTCAATTCTTGTTTCATTTTGGGGATTGATTTAAATTCATCATATAATTTCTTTAACATTGACATTGTGAGAATTCCACCAAATTCAATTACTAAATCATAGATACAATAATTCTCAACTATTTTTGTTTTAATAGTTTCAAATGTTTTTTCTCCGATACCTTTTAATTTATCAAGATCAACAGTGTCAGCTTCTCCTCTTAACACAATATCAATAATATCTGGATAATGCTGCCAAAGTACTCCTGCCTGGTTCTCAGTTAAAATTTCTCTTAAGAACATATAAACTTCTTCTTCATTTTTAGGCTTATCCATTCTCACATTTACAATATCATACCCAAAACCATATTTATCGAGCTGTTCCACAGCCGTAATTTCATACGACTGTGAAACTACTAAATTATGTACGTTTCCATAAATAGTAACATTATCATATTTATTATGCTTAATATTGGGAAACTCTTTTTTATCTACATCTGTAGCATAAATCTTATAATCCTCCGAATTATACATGCACTTTACGATTTTACAATTAAATTTCACTTCTTTTTTACTCATATTCACACCTATTTAATTACTTCATATTCATCAAGTATATTTTCAAGTTCATCTGTTTCCTGCCATGTTCCATTCACACATTTTTTCTTCTTTTTCTTTGTAAAGTATGGAACTTTCAAAATAGAAAATTCACCAAACGGATTATCCTGATATACTTTTATACTGGTTACTCTTGCTTTTACATCCTCTCCGGTTTTAATATTATGTAATACACAATATGGTTTTCTGACTTCCTTGAAAGTTTTATAATCTGTCACGACGTAAAAACATTGATTTACTTTTGGATTTACATATACGACATATTGTAAATATTCCTTTTCAAACTTCACCTGATCAATAACAGACATTGCTTTATCTTCCAAACGCGTGGATAATTCAGAAATTAATCCAGTGTTATCTAATTCTCTGTATTGAGAAGCAGTTTCTTTTCTGGCATATTTCTTCATCAAATATTCTGTTAATCCAAGCTCTTCCAGTTTCTTTTTACTGATAATTTTGCATGTAGCAAATTTATTATAAAAATCCGTTACTTGCATCAAATACTGATTTTTTCCAAACTCCTCGAAATAATTTAATCCAATAAGAATCGTTAACTGTCTGGAATTCACAGATGTTTTTGTATTTACATCTGCCAGAACTTCTGTAAAATTGTTATATCGATTCGTTGCCAGCTCAAGAAGATCATCTGCTATCTGAGCATTACAGAATTTAATTGATGCAATCCCCTTATACAATGCATGATTCTTCTTATCTACTGTATATTCAGCTCCGGATTTTCTGAATTTGATATTCTTAATCTCAATGTTCTTTATCTTCGCCAATTCAGTCCCCATAAGGATATCGTCTGTATTGTTTGCGCAGTTTAGATATGCAGCGATAAATTCTTCTGGATAATAATACCGGCAGAATGCGCACATATAACCAATCATAGAGTATCCTGTTGAATGATTATATCCAAATTGATAATTTGCACTATCCTCAATAATCTGTAAGAATGCCTTTGCTTCCTGTTCTGCTATTTCTCTTGGCTGAGAAGACATTTTACAATACCCGTCCAAAATATTAGGCAAAGCTTTCTGCAATCGATCCATTTGCTTACGTCCGATTGCTCGTCGAACATTATCAGCAGCTGATCCGCTTAATCCACATATATTTTGAAGAAACTTAATGGTATCCTCCTGAAAAATAAGAAATCCTCTATTATCTTTCAGCAATTCATCAATAAGTGGTGATGGATTTTTATTTGTCTCACCTGCCAAAAGTCTATCTCGATACGAAGCTCCAGACGGTCTTAGCGATGCATTTATCATTGAAAGATCGTTGATGCATTGTGGACCGTAATTCTTCAACATTTCGTAGGCGTATGGAGATTCGAATTGAAATATTCCAGCAGGACAAAGGATAATATCGTCCCATACCTTCTTATCATTCCAATTGATCTGATGTGATTTCGGATATGGAAGTCCGGCGTATTCATAACACTTTCGAATAATTTCCAGATTCTTTAGTCCAAGTAAATCGTATTTAACAAGACCGGCTCCATCATGAATTTCTTCCATATTAATACACATAATACGTTTTCCATCATTCCAAAACGTTCCATAGTTGTCTGGAAGTGTTACCGGAGAAACTACAATACCGGCCGGATGAATTGACTGAGAAACCGGAGTGCCATTAATTCCATCAAAATAATAGAACAACTGTCTATATTGATTATTTTTTAGATCATTCATATGTTTTATAGCCTTATCATGCTCAGTTATCTTATTTTCATAATCACGACGTAAGCCATAATATTCTGATTCTTTATTTGCCTGCTTAATTTTATCGAAATGAATCATATCTTCGATTTCTTTAATTCTTTTTCCGGTTGATTCAATTGTATCTTTATAGGCACTATACATTTCCTTAATATGCGCAACCTCATCAAGTGGAATATCTAAAGCGCGCCCGATTTCATCAATAGTTCCTTTATCAGATACAGTTCCGATAGCAAGAATATATGCTGTCTTATCATATCCAAATGACTCAATGATGTGATTGTAAACTAATTCTCGCTGATCTGGTGAAATATCAAGATCGATATCTCCAACCTCTTCACGATCTTCATTCGCAAATCGTGAGAAAATTGTATTCCATATAACTGGATCAACATCAATGATATCTGTTATATATGCAACAGTAGAACCGCCTACAGATCCTCTACATGGCCCAACTGGTATACCATTTTCCCAACACCAACATACCAGTTCGGACATAAAGAGCATAAATCCAATCATATTAATCTTTTTAAATACACGCATTTCCTCTTTGATACGCTTCACGTATTCTGGAATTTTTTCCTTTTTGATAATTCTTGCATTAATTTTCTCATGTAATTTATCAAAAATTCTTTTCTTTAATACTTCCTCTTCATTGTCGTATAATTTTGGATATTTTACAGAAGTATCAAGTTCGAAATCAGTAACAGAATCGGCCATCACATTTGTATTCTTTATTGCTTGCAAAATCACATCAAATGGAATATCGCAATTCTGAATACGGAACATTTCAACCAACTCTTCGTAAGTCTTTAATGTCAGATCAAATTTATCTTCATCAGCATATTCGATACGTTTTGCTTTCTGTAAAATGCTTCTGCATTCAGCTTTATAATAATCAATGCTATGTGTATCTGTTCCGGCGATTAAAGGTTTCCCTGTCTGTTTTGATGCAGCATATAAAAATTCGTTATATCGTTTCTGTTCTGGAAAATCGTGCGGCTGGATCTCATAATAGTCATATGTCTCCAACAGCTTATGGAAAATTTCCCTCGCTGTAACATTCATAAGCTGAACTTCTTCAAGCTGATTGTTATAATACTGTTTCAGTTCATCAATTTGTACTTCGATATAATGTGGATACAAATCTTCAGGGATGCATCCATTTTCATCAAACTGTTTTAACCATGTAGTCATGGCCTTTTGATCATTCTTCTGCTTTTCAAGTTCAGCAACTTTATTTGCCAGTTCCTGTTTCAATGCAGCAGTTTTCTCTGCCATTTGTTTCTGAATATCTTTTGGATATTTATTCAGTGGTGATGCCAAACAAGCAGAAATCTTGATCACATTATCTGAAATATTAAAGAACTCTTCAAATGTAATACGTGGTTTATAATATCGATGATCTGGTTGTGTAGATTTATCAATCAAAAGATTGATCTCATTTATACCCTCATAGTTCTTAGCCAAAAGAATTGTATGGTAATTGTCCCTTACTTTCTCTTCAAGTGAAGCTGTTAAATAACATTCGACACCATGTATGTATTTCAATCCTTTAGAATTAACATACATTTTTTTCTCAATCCAATTATATATATTGCCATGTTCCGTGAAAGCTAGGGCTTTATGCCCCAGCTCTGCTACACGGTCAACATATTCTTTATAATCAGTACAACTATCAAGAAGAGAACGGTTTGTATGGCAATGGTAAATAGTATATCGTTCCATTCTCTCTCCTTATAAATCGTTAAGCCAATCTAAATTGTCAATGTCGTATTCTTCGTCCTGATTCTTTTTCGTACCTAGGATGTCTCCATTTTTCTTTGCATCTTGAGCATCAAGATAAGCTTTTAACGGTTTATAAAGTTTAGTGGAATAACCACACAAATTCGTAAGATAATAACTTTGCTTTTTTAGACTCTCTTCATCTTCCCACCAAAGTTTATCTGCTTCATCATATTTTCCTGCTGCCTTTAGTTCCGCATATGTAGCTTCTTTCTCACGAATCATTTTCATAGTATTGATAATAAAATCTTCCCAATACTGAATCAGCTCCGGAGTTAAATCAACATATACATAACAATCATGCAGCTCATATTTTTCTTGTACTTCAGGTGGAAGACAGATAATATCATTTGTTTGAGCTAATTTATCCAGATACTCCAACATGTTTTCTTCATATCCGAATTCTTTTAACCACATCTTTGCATTTGCCTGTAGCTTCTCCCCAAGCTCAAAGCGTTCGATTTCTCTTACTTTCTTTACACCTTTTTTAGATTGAACAGTTACACACTGATATTTAAGGAAATTCCATGCAATCTTAATCTTTTCAAATGGTATTCCCATCTGATGTAAAGCTATAGAGTACATAACCAACTGCCCGCACTCATTTTTCGCTTTATCTCCCTTATATATACTTGAAGTTTTCCAATCTAGTATGGTGTAATTACCATTTTCATCTGTCACCAGAGCGTCAATATACCCCTGGTAATATTCATCACCAACCTTTACGGTTACAAACTTTTCAATATCGATATGATCAGTAATCTTCTCATGTGTTTCAAAGAAATTTTTCAGATCATAATAATACTTAGTTGCAATACTATTGTTTCTAGCGCCATCTCCACGAACAAATTTCAGATCAGCAATATCAAATGCCATCAGCCATCCTTCGTCAAACTCTTCAGCCATTTTTTCATAAGCTAATTCTTCGGTATAAAATCGCTCTATAATATCATGACTAATACCGCCAGTTACTTTATAAATAGAATCATCACGATCCTCTTTTTTATGTAATACATACTTCAAAAAATACTCATAGAGACCATTGTGTACGCAGTTTACACGGCTCCATGAATTGAGTCTATCGACTCCAAGTGCCTCGCACATCTTCTGCAGTTCTTCATAGCTTAATCTCAACTATTTTTTTAAACTTTTTAGATATTTTCTGTGTTCACTTTCATCATAAGAAACTCTCCATTTAAACATGAACCGGTATAACTTATCTGGAGCATCTGCCGGAGAATCTTTTGGACCAAGCAGTTTCCATCTATCACGAATATAACTTACCCTACGCAGCCCATAAAACTTCTCGCACATATCCCAAACTTCTTCTATCGGGACATCATTGTCCACTGCAATGATTACCTCTTCAACACCGGTTCCAAGAATAATCCTAACCTGTTCATCAGATAATACATGACCTTCAATAGCACCACAGGTCGGATCCATTCTGCTATCTCTCTTAAGGACCGATTTCTCAGCTTCGAATATTACAATGTATCCTGCCTTCTGGATGTCCTTATAATTTTCCCATAATCCATATATGTTAATTTCTTTTCGCATCCCAGGAGTGATAAAATACTTTGGGATTCCAAACTCAGAGCAATTCTCAACAGAACTCCGAGCGTTATATCCCATCAAAGTGCCGTCTAACCAATACCTGATTGGAAATATTGTTCTCTTCCATCTATACGAATATCCAAGTCCAAATTTTTTAATTGTTCGTTTTACAATCCCTTCGCGAAATAAATCAATATGAATATATGGAACAAAATCATTTAAAATATCTTCACTCATAGAATCAAAATCATTTACTACACATTTCCTACGCTTAACCACAAATCTTGAGAACACGAACCAGGAATCATCCGGCTTTTTCTTCTCCTCTTTTCCTTTGTATAAATTTTTCAATCCTAAAAGTTTATGAAGATATTTCATTGCATTTGCAAAATCAATATTTTTATTATACTGAACTAAAGAAATTAAATCTTCACCATCGTCATATTCAACTCCTCTGGTATAATTTCGATAATTCAGATATTTGTTGTTTCTTATATTGATGGCGGCCGGATTGTTACAGTCGCCACCTACCGCATTAGAGCAGCTGTAGTAATCCTTTTTCTCGTGATATACTACATTGCCACACCCAATGCTTTCTAAGACATAAGGTATTTTTCCATTTTTTTGAATGTATTCCTTAATCTCTAATGCAGTCATTATTTACTCTCCGATTAAAAATCTTGTGCTATATTACAAATAGCAACATCTTTATGCATATTTGTACTCAGATCATACTCTGAGATTATCTGGAATTGATCTGTAGCCCCAAATCTATTTTTAGTAATAAATGTGATCATATAATGTTTATCCGGATCCAGATGATACGGAATCTTTGAGGAATTATTTTTCCCCGCCAACTTATAAGCTTTAATCTCATGTGAACCACCAGGAAATTCATCTTCAAATGGTTTACGCATCATTAAATTCACACTAAATACATCCAATATATTCTTTGCTTGTCCAATTTCATTATTTGTAAGATACCTCATCTTTACTGAAGCTTTCCCTAACTGATATGTAACAAATAATGCTACATTTTTAGCAGCTGGTTTCACAACATCGTAAAGATCAACCATATCTCGTTCCATAGATTTCCATGTTTCTGTGTCTCTTGAATCAGATGACTCTTTTAATGTATCCAGAACAAACAACCTTACTCCCATGCTAGAGTATTTTTTTATTACTTTGATTGCTGCTTTGACGGTATATTTTTCAAATGGAACGATTGTAATATTTCTGCGTTCTTTTAACTCTTCAAGATATTTTGCTGCCTTACGAAGCTTATCTAAGACATCTTTACTAAAATGGCCATCACGTAAAATATATTTATGTAATCCAGCACTATATAAATTATTTGCAACCCAGACAAGTAACTCTTTCTTTACTTTGTCCTGATCTTCTTCATTGATCATAATGACCATTTTTTCATTATGTTCTAACACTGAAGGCATTAAGTAGTTGATTGCTGTTGTTGATTTTCCAACACCTGAATTAGCACCTAGACCATAAATGTTTCCATTAAAATTAATGCCACCAATTTCTCTGTTCAAAATATCACAATGTTTAAGTGGCATTCCTACCTGACTCCCAGCATTTAATTTATCAATCAAATCAAATAATCCGTCGCAGGCATTATAAGTTTTAACTTCAGATTCCACATTAATAAATGTGTGGTTCAAAAGTGCCTCAAGTTCGTTATATATATCTTCAGCTTTAGCATCGACATATTTACTTAACTTTTCTTTTACAGGAAAGCCCATTCGGGCTAATTTCATTACAGCATTCCACTTTTTTACTTCATTCACATAAGAATCAAAATTAGCCTCTTCGATATATGTAAATGAACTTTCAATCTTCCCATATCCACCATATTCATCGTATTTCTTACTTAATTTTGAATGTTTCGATAGATACATATTGATTGTAATTTCATCTAATGTATTTTTTTGTTCTACATTGATGATATCGTTCGCAATTGAAAAATATACTCTCCAAGCATTATTTGTTATATCTTCCAGTTTCAAAGAAGTGTCTCTGACTAAATCCGGGTTCTTGTAAATAGAAGACACTGCATTTGCTTCTGCAATTAACTTATATTCATTTACCTTTTTAATAGTCTCAATACATTCCTTTTCAAAAGGAGACATTGTTTTCGCACTACTGCGGTCTTTCGTCTTAGTAGTGGTAGATGTCAACTACCAAATCTCCTCAAACGTAGAATTTACGACCTCTTCCGTCTGACGTTGATATTTAGCTGCTTCACTATTTTGCGCTCCTATATCAATCTTTTCAGACTTCTCTTCGCTTTTCTTTGCATTTTTCATTCTGGTGTACATATCATTAATTCGGCTGCTTACAATAGCACAAATGTAAGCCATTTTCTGATCTTCGCTGTTAAATATTTTTCCTTTTATTGCTTTTAAAATGACATATTTGTTCGCTTTAAAAGTATTAAAAATAACATCAATAGGATATTCTCCATACATTTCATGAGAATTATTCGCCATACTTTGTCCTTTTCTTAGCCCCTGTAATCTTAGACATGCGTTCTTATGCAAACGCTGCGTCCCAGAATACCCCATCAATTCTCTTTCAACCCAATCACACATTTGTAAGAAGTCTTCATTTTTCCAACCAGTTGTGTCCTTTTTATTTTCCTTACTCAATGTTATTCTCCTTAGAAATCCCAAGGCAGAAGCCCTGGGATCAATATTTATTTACGCAACAGTAAGTTCAAGAATCTTTTTTGCGTCATCAATATTTGTTACTTTCATCGGATTGTCATAACCCATTTCTTTAGCTGCAGCTACAAGTGGTTTTAATTTTGCTGTTTTACCTTTATTGGCAATACAAAACTCTTTAATCTTTCCTGTGATTTCACTAAGTTCTTTCTGTATTTTAGCTTCTGCCTCAGCTTCCGCAATCTTTTCAGCTCTTTTTTCTGCAGCTGAATCCTGCTCTTTCTTTAATTCATCAACAGATTTACTCCCTTTAGATGCCTCGGCTTTGATAGCATCTGTAAGAGCCTTGATTAATGCATCTGAACTAAATTCAATTTCCGGAACAATGTCAGCAAATCTTGATTTGGAATCGATAGAATAAGAATCATCACGGAATGTAATTTTACGGCTTTCGCTTGTAATTACACCTTTCATAATATCTACATCTTTTTTACCTTCCTTTTTAGTCTTTCCAGTCTTTTCCTGTACGATTTCTCTATCAATAGAAGCAACACCAAGAAAATGTAATTTTGTTTTAATTGCATTAAAATCTCTCATTGACATATTAGTTGTTAGAGAAGTATATGTCTGTCCCGTTGTTACATCATCTTGTGTACGTTGCTTAACATGCCCAATAATAATAAAATGAACACCAACCGATTTCAGTTCCCATAACTTATTCAGAACAATTTCTGTTGCCTTATCCTCTCCGGCCATATAACCACCAAAAGCTGCTTTGATAGATTTTACTGGTTTTTCAGGATTCTCTGCATTATGCATGCGAATAACTTCTGGCTTTGCAATTTCTACAAGCTGATCATATGTATCAATAACAACTGTCTTTAGATCAGGATATTCTGTGGATTTATTCTCAACGACATCATCCACAAAATCTTCAAATCCAATACTGTTTGTTTCTTCATCATAATCCATTGACCATTCCGGACAATTCAAATAGTTGATTCCATTAATACCGTCAGCACCATCTTCTTTACCACACTCAAGAAAACGATATCCATCTTCACCTACAAGTTTCTCGCACATCTCTTTAATAATTGTTGTTTTTCCGATACCACTTTCCCCAATAAGTCCAATATTATATGATAAAGGATCAATTTTAATTGTATTCTTTTTTCCGTATCCCATAGTATTTGTTTCCTTTCTGTACTTTGTATAATTTAATTATTTATAGTTAATCATCAAGCAACGAATCTAACATTGAGTCATAATCAATTTCTTCATCCTGCTCCGTTGTATCAGTTTCTGAATCTTCTTCTACTTCATCCACTTCTTCGTCATCATCTGCTTCAATCAGATAATCTAATACAAGATCATCTTCTGAATACATAGAATCGAATTTCTGAATCTGTGGAATCTTAGATCCGTCTTCTCCAACTAACTTAATAACTGGTCTAGTAAGTAACATCCTGCGTTCTTTACTAGCATTTTCTGTACAAAGTGCTAATGCTTCGTCCAAACTGTAAGCTCCCATTTCTACCAGTTCTTTAATATCGTCTGGTAAATCGTCTTCAGTTGTCTGGATCACTGCGCCGCCTTCAACAAATACTCCTTGACAAGTAATCAATGTCACGTTTTTCTTAACTTTGAAAAGTTTTCCTGCGCACTCAATAGATTTTTCATCTTCCGGATCATAAGCATATTCAAATGTCTTTCTCAAAGGTACAAACTTTCCGCCTTTTACAGCGCCACCTTCAGTTAAGTCATTACCGTTATATTCCTTAAATTTTTCCAGAATATATGCCGTTATCGGGAATACGCATTTATCTTTATCTGCTTTTCCGATTGAATACTTGTCAAGAAGCATCGACTGAGTAAATGCTGCTTCATAAGTATTCAACTCCTTCTCTCTTGGAAGATAAATACTGTTAATTTCTTTTCTTACTTGTACATGTTTGTCATATACAGTATATTTTAACTGCCCTCTTACTTTAATCTCCATACCATCGTGCAATGCTTCAGACAGATACTTAATTGCATCATATGCATGTAAGAATTTATTGACAACAACTTCACCTTTTGTATCCTTCTCAATACCAATTTTGATAAAGCAAAGCTCTCCGATATCTTTTAGAATATCCTCGTCAAATCGATCATCAAAATCAATCTGGTATCTGTTATCAAAATCATCTCCACCATTCTCATCTTTGCCATGAACATAAATAACATTGTTTCTGCCAGCTCCATAACCACCCATTAATTCGCAGCCAACTTTTCCGTATTTATCACCGCAGTCAACATTCAGGTTAATAGAATTGTAAATCCAGTCGCTTTTCTTAGAATGTTCATCAATTTTGAATGTGTAATCTTTAATACATGCCTTTCCAATCAATTCAAATGTCTGAACCCAGCCTTTTTTATCTAACGGTTTTTTTTCTTTCTGTTTTGCCATTATTTATTATTCTCCTATTCTATACCATGTCATAATCATAATATTTTCTATCATTGTTTAATTTCATCGAGTCATCTTCAAAATATCGAATCACATTTAACCGCCCACAATGTTTGCATTTCACAAGCTTGGTTGAATATCCATATCCATTCTCATCAAAGATGGCGTCTGTTTGTTTGTATGCAAATCTTTTTTTACAAGAAGTACATAATCTACTAAATGCTGTTGCCACCATTCGCGTCCTCCTTTCGCTTTACTTTGCTCCAGTCGGACCGAGAATAATCTCTCGTGCGTAATTCATCGAAATAACGGAACAGAATTTTCCAAAATATTGTCCTGCTGCTCGAACTACTTCCGATTCTTCTTTTACACAATCTGTATAAATTCTGTTTGGAAGATTCCTTGCAACAGTTTTCATATCCTGTTCACACCACTCTGTTGGGATGATTCCTTCATCACGCATTTTATATAACTCTTTTTCAACTCTACGCCGCGTCACGACAGATTTTACAAGTTCCTGTGCTTCTGTTCGTTCTTGCAACTTTTGTGGATCCTGAATCTTTTTAACATGATTCATCTTTGCAACTTCGTGAAATTTATCTCCAACGATTTTTACTACAAATGGTAATCTACAATTTGGGTCATTTAGTCTTGTCTGGTTTTTAATAACAATACCTTCTTGGATTTCTCCATATCCTGGATGATCCATAAAGCTTTGTGCATGTTCCCAGCTAATAAATGGTCTAACATAAAATGTATTGATATATGTAAGTCCATGTGCTTCTGCAAATAACTTTACTTCTGACTGAGGAAGATATCTTTCTTCTTTCGTGTCATAAATATCAAATACATACCATTTCTTAGTATTTTCTGGATAATAAATAATCGCATTTCTTGCTCCAGACCATTCTCCAAATATTACATAGTCCGGAACGTCTTTATAATCTTCAGGATTTAACTCCTGCACATAATTATAAAAACCATTTAATGTATTGTTCTGATTCAACGTATGTCTTCTGGAAAAAGCTACCATTTTGCCAGTCTCTGCATTATATCTAGCCGCTGCATTAGATCCATCAAATTTTTCCTGGATAACAATTAAGTCACCGGGCATAAATCCATCTGCATATCCTTCTTTCAGACGTTGAATATCCATAAATTTCTTCTGCTCCATTATTTCACCTCGCTTTCCGAAGTGGAATAACTTTGCAGTTTGTTGTCACACTGACATCTATGCACTGATCTTTTAAGATAGTGCTTCAAATATTATTTCCTATTTCTCATTTATACGTACCTGTATAATTAAATTTTATTCCTTGACAATTTTTACTCGACAGCCAAATTTTTCTTCAACTTCAGCCATAGTTACTTCTTTTATCAATTCTTCATAGATACATTCAAACCCTTGATCTTCTGCTGTATGATATTTTGTGATTGCTTTATCACCAAGATAATGTTTATCTTTCGTTCTCCATACTTTAATAATACGATTGTCTGAATCGTATTTGAATGTAAGATCTTCATTAATCATCGAAAGTGATCTAAATTTATCAATAAAATCTCCTTTGTTATTACTATACCATTTGATCTGATCGTCTCCACTAGTTCCGAATAGTACAATACCATAACTTCCCTTTGTGGAAAGAACGATATCACCAGTACATAAATCATGCTTAGTCATGTTTATTGCCTCCTTAAATATACATTTCAGTAGTTACTATTTTCTTTTGTAACGATCCGCGCGACATCATTACAAATATGATAAGAGTGGACTCGAACCACTGACTTCACTTTTGCAGTGTGCTCTCCCAACTGAGCTACTTATCACTTTTCATGCATGACCTGTCATGCTGCAGTCATAACAGGATTATGTGTACTTTTTCTTTCTCCTTTGGTGTCTTTATCATATACAAAATGCTGAATGTTTTGGTTTGAATAACTTGTTGAAAAATCATAACTCTTAATTTCTATAAATTGTCCAAATGATTGAACTTTTTCACATTTATCATTTATAACTTCATCACCACATCCAGTACATGAAAATGCTAATCCAGATACAAGCAACCCAATTAATAATTTCTTCACTTTCATTCAACCACCATCATTTTCTTTAGTTCATTCAGCAAGTCTTCATTAGAAAGCTGTTCTACAAATTTATTCTTTAAAACAAGTCTTTCATTTATGTTTTTTAATTTATCATACCTACCCTCTTTCATTTCTTGCCATCGAAAAACCAATTGTAAATAATATTTATTAAATATATTATAGATAACATAATTAACATAATATTATAAATCAATTCTATCATTCTTAATTACTCCTAAAACTCGCATTTCATCTTATTATATTAAAAACATTGCTGTAATAAAAATAAAAGCCATTATAAAAAATACAATAAATGATCCTATGGTTGTGATAATCTTTTCAGTCATGGGAGTATCATAATTTGGATCATCGCAAATAAACCATACCCCACCAGCAAAAATCATTGAAACTAATGCCCCAATTAACAATTGACCTATATACATTTTCATATTTATCACCTCACATTTCTATAATTCTATACAGTTGTCTATTCAGGTAATGTCCAAGTAAGTAATCATTATCTAATCCAGTCCCATGATAAAATTCTTCCGCAATTCCACCACCTATAGCACATAATGTATCCATGTCACACTTTAACGAAAATACATTTCGCAAGAAACTTTCATAATCATCACTTTCTAAGAAACATCTGATTGCAACAGGTACACTTCCTTGACAAGTTTCATTCCACTGATATGTCTTTCTATAGTCCTCAATCTTATTTTCAACACTATATTTGTAATCATCTTTTGGATAGTATTTCTTTACATATTCATAGATTTCCTCTTTAGTAGCTCCTGTTCTTGCCATATAAATGCACATTGCTGTTACAACCGCCCCTTTAATCCCTTCTGGATGATTATGTGTACACTCAGCAGACTTAGTAGCCCATTCGATAACTTCTTTCTCTGTATTGAAATATTCTCCGATATAAGAACATCTCATTGCAGATCCATTACCAAAACTTCCATATTCGGTTTTATCATCATATCTTAACCACGTTTCAAAATTGTTCCCATATCCTGCGTCTGGATATTTTCTTCCCCATTCTCTGTATGATTCCGCAAAAGATTTATTATTAAGAATTGCTAATTTAGCAGCAAGTGTCATTACAGTATCATCTGTAAAATAACATCTATCAGTAAACAATTTGCAATTCTTCCAATCTAAATTAATCGGTCTACCAAATTCATATTGTGAACCTGCAATATCTCCTAAAATTGCACCAATGATAGCCATAATTTTAGTCTCCTTTATTTTAAATTATTATTTTTACGGGATTATTTATAAGAATTTTATATCTCTCCTTTCATTTTTCTTTTAATGGAAACTCTGGGACTCGAACCCAGGACCGACCGGTTATGAGCCGGTTGCTCTAGCCAACTGAGCTAAGTTTCCTTTGTAGTGGGCGTTATAATTACACCCACAATATAGAAATGTAACAATATCTGTAAAAAACTTATCTATGCAATCGCATCAGCTACACGAACAGTCGTCACCATTCCGTTGCCCCATCACTCACCTCTACCTCACTGACATCGTGATTACACCTTTATTTTATACTAACTATACGTATGCTAACATTCATACCAGCCTTCCCACTCCACAGCCTCATTAGTATAAAACACATCTATATAAATGTTTCCTTTCGACGCATCCAAACCATACAACCAATACATCTGCAGCTTCCTCATCACTGGGTTCCAGTATTCCACCAACTTTTCAATCTTCTTTAATGTCCTATAGACGATATATAATATATAAGGTTAACCTTTCGGACTTGTTTCTCCTCATTACTGTTTAGGCCATCAAGTAAATCCGCAAGAATAGTCCGAATACGGATAGTGGGATTCGAACCCACACGATTTCTCTGAAGAGTTTGAGTCTTCTACGTCTGCCAGTTCCGTCATATCCGCTTGTTGTATAAGGTTACTACCGGCTTACCCTTATACAGTTTATTTATACTCGTAAGACCTGCTTCAAACGAGTTATAAGAGGTAAAAAGTAAAATGAAAGACACATGCTTATAACCGAACTTCCACATATTTAAAGTTTTATTCGCCGGAATGTTTAATTAAATTTTATACGGTAAGATTATAATGAAGTCCCTTTGCTTCTTTTTTTGTAAAAACGATATGATCAATTTTAATATTTTCGTATTTTTCCTTTTCTTCTTCTGTAAGATCTCCATAGTCATCGTCCGGAACAGTTTCAATATCTTTTCCATCAACAAAATCAATATGTCTGTCAAAATCATATCTTACGTCAACACCAGAAAATTTTGCATAGAACCATTTTCCATCTATTGTAAAATATAAACTATGATTAGCAGTCTTATCAAATAAATCAAGGCTTTTTTCTTCTATATCTTTTTTACCATCTTTTGTATACAAAGTAGCAATATAAACAGTATCATTTATATGAAGGATATTCATATCTTTAATTGCTTCTTGAAATTGTAATCCTGTATTAAGTTCAAATGCAATAGCTCTTAAACAATCATAATTCAAGTTAACTCTTTTAGAGAAAACAATTACTTTATTAATTTCGCCGTAATACTCTTCGTGTAACTTATCTCTCATGTATTCTGTAATCTCAGAATCTGTTGGATAATCAAATCTAAAGTGATAATGGAATCTTCCAGGTCTATTTACCAAATAATCACTAAGAGTATTAAGATTGTTACAAGTGATAACATATAACTTCTTTCCCTGTGCTAATCCATCAAATAATGTAAGTAATTCTGTTTGTGGATCAGCCATGCCATCTGATTTATTTACTCCTCCGAATGTTTTATCAAATTCATCGAACATTACCATTACTTCCTGTTCGATTTCTTCAATAAAATTAGCAATTCCAGGGATATATGTATCAACAATAATTACCGGTAGCCCTTTCTTTACAGCCTCAACAGCAAGAATTTTAGAAAATAAAGACTTTCCAATTCCTTTTGCTCCAGATAAGATAACGCCAAGATTCTTATTGAAGTTTGGAAAAGCATTTAATACTTTATTTACTTTCTCAGTATGTACGCCATATATTTTGTCTTCATTGATCTCAATATCAGCATGTTTCTCTAAATAAAATCCTGTCATCTTTGAACATCTGATAGAATAAATTTGTGCCGGAAGTTGATTATGTGTTACAAGATCATCTCCGTAGATTCTAAAAGTAGAACCTGTACTAATAATTTTACTCATTTTTATCTCCTTTTTGTATAATTAAATTATATTTCTCTGCAATTCGGCTGGAGTATATTTGTATAAAATACTTGCCAAACGGCGGTAGTGGGATTCGAACCCACACGAGCTACTGCTCAATAGAGTCAAAGTCTATTATGTATAACCATTTTCATCATACCGCTATATTCATTGTTTGTATAATTAAATTTCTTTCTCCTTTTTATTTAGCACAGGGAGTTTTTCACTCCTCTGTGCTGTTGTCATCCTTGACTATGTATTTAGTATATCACATCAAACTACATTTGTCAACGTATAAAGTTAATTTAATTTGCTTTATCAATTTTACTTGTATCATTTGCAAGTTTCTCAATTAACTTCGCAATCAATCTTCGTTCTGCCAGTTTTATACCAAACTTATAATTAAATTGATCTCCCGCTTCAATATTACAAGATGCCATGGCTTTTACACCTGCGAATTCTACCTGCACTCTCTTACCATTAGTTCTAACCTGATATACTAATAGTTTTTCTCTACGAGAAAATGGATCCATAAAATAAGTGTAACCTTCTATCCAGTCTCCCCATTTGTACTTAGGTTTTATTTCTTTATCTAATTTATTAACATGTTCTTGTGTAACAAGAACCGGCACATTGTTTATAATGTCATTCTCTTTGCATAATGACTTATATTTTTCTGCTCCAAGATTAACATCAATTGATTTATATGTACCATCTTTAAGTTTTAAAACTATTAATAATGTCCCATCTGGACAAAAAATCCCAATATTAATACTGTCTACTTCGTATTTATATTTTTCTCCAAATAATGTAAATCCCATAATTTTTCTCCTTTATTTCTTTAATTTAATTTTTGCAACTAGAATACCTGCCAGAAAAGCAAGCGCTAAACATACAACAAATGTTTCTATATTTAAAGCAACCATAATTACTCCTTACTCAATGATCTTAAATGATACATCAGTACGTCGATTCATTGCGCGATGTTCATCAGTATCATTATCAACAACAGGATTGCTGGATCCATTTCCAACTACTACAATACGTCCGTTAGAAATTCCATTCATAACAAAATAGTTTTTAACAGCTTCTGCTCTTTGTAAAGACAACTTCTGATTGTATTCATCTTCAGGATCTGATTCCGGATTAGGGTCTGTATTTCCTGCAATTTCAATGATTGCACCGTCAAGTACCTTTGCAATGTCAATAAACTTATTAAGTTCTTTAGATGCCGCAGCAGAATCAGAGAATTTGGCCGTGTTCTGAATAAATGTAACAGACGCTTTGCCTTGTAATAAAGCTTCAGTATCCTGAATTTCCTTTTTATTATCATCTGTAACCTTTACAGTATTTGTATTAGACACTTCCGTTGCACTAAATTTATCTGAAATAGCATTAATATATGTATCATCAAAAATACTATTAACAAGATCAACATTTACAGACTCACCAATTGATGTCCATACGTTACACATATCTGAATAAATTGTCTTTGCAGTTCCATTTAATAGATCTAAATTATCTTTCCATGTTGTCAGTTTTGCAGACTCCGTATTTGCTACGATATCTTCATCTGATGCAGTATTAAACATAGGCATTACTTCACGGATTGCATTAAATTCTGTATTATACATATCTGCAGCTTCCAGAGATCCCTGGATAAATTTCTCCACTACATCTGCATGTGCTTCTGCAAATTTCTTATCAAACAGAATTCCATCCATAACAAGATTTGAGGAACTTGCAGTACTAAATAATACATGTGCGTCTGTCATATTCTTTGCCTGAGTCAGGTATGGTTCCCAGGTTGCTGCAACATCAATCTGACCGGCAAAAAATGCTTTTGCTGCATCATCTGGTGTTGAAAATAATACAAGATTATCAATAATTTTCGCTTTCTTCTTAGCTGAAAGATCAGAATTATTTACAAACCATACTACAAGTGTTTGAGCTTCAGAGAATTCTGGTACACCAATTTTAGCATTTACAAGATCATTTACATTCTGAATAGAAGACTTCGCAATAATACCGTCACCACCATTTGAGTAATTTGTAATATACGGCATAACCACTTCTTTTCCGGCATCAGTGAATTTCTTAGATAAGAATGCAGTTCTGTTGATTGTATAACCTGCAGCGTTCAGATCTCCTTTAATCAAAGCATTGCTTGACTGTGTTGCGTCGTTAATAACATTAATATTTACTTTTACGCCAAGTTTATCATAGATGGAACCTGACTGAGTTGTTAAGCCGCCATTAGCGTCAATAATGGATTTCCAGCCGATCCATTCATCTAATGATAAATTAATGGTTGTATCATCATCTGCAGTTTTATTGTCTTTATTCACACTGTTTTCTCTATTTACATTTGTATCATCTATCTTTGCTACGATTGATTCCTTTTTGTTTTTCTTCGTCTGGATCATTCCAGTTTGTAAGCCTGCGAAAATACCTCCACCAATTAAAGCTACAATAAGAACCATAATCAGAATTTTTGCTGCTTTAGTTAATCTAAATCTTTTTGCTTTCTTCATTTTACTACTCCTTATTTATTATATTTCTTTTTCAAACTGTTCAGATAGTCGTTGCTGTTATTCTTTTTTGCTTCTGCTTCAGCCTTTTCAAGTTTAGTAGACATTTTATTATTGTGTACTACTTTAGATCCTTCCACAATAGCATCCAGATCTCTGTTTTTATCTCGAACAGAATCAAGCAATTTATCTGTTGCAGTGACATTTTTCAGTTCATCCATATCATCATAGACTTCCTGAAGCTGCTTCTTTACCTTCATATTCTCCACAACTTCTTTACTTTCACGCTTTAGACTTCTAAGATTCTTTTCACACCTTTCCTGTGTCTCTTTTGCAGCGGCCGTAGCTTCTTTATAGGCATTTACCAAACCGGTAACTCTGCGTATATCTGAAAGAATTTCCTCTCTTTCCTCTGCCTTTAACTGTGCAAGCTCGATCTGATTTGTTTTCACAAGCGATTCACACTCAGCTTCAACATTAATAAGTCTTTTTCTTTTCCTATCGAGATCTTTCTGTGCATTGCTTAATTTTCCAGCAGCAATCTTATATGCATTATCCGCTTTATTATAAGATTCCTGAGCCTGGTCAATTTTTTCTTCGTAGATAGCCTCTGCTCCTTCTGGTGTGGTTGCCATATCTTTGATAAATAATCTAGTAAATCCAGACAGTAATTTTCTTGCTTCCGGAAACAGAATCAGTATCAATACAATAACAACCACTACAACAATAAAAATCAGTTTACCAAGTTCCATTATGCATTTCCTCCAACAGTAAAGTTAATTAAATTTTTAATTCTGTCAATTTCAGCAGTAATAGTTTCATCAGATGTTTTTGTTTCAGCCCTTTGATCAGCAATTTCCTTTTCCAGACGCTCGATTTCCATTTTGTGTTCTTCAATAGCATTTTCTTTTTCAGTAACAACAGCTTCAGAATCGCAAATAATCTTTGAAAGAATATCACTTAAAACATCAACTCTTTTTTCTCCGTCTGCCTCAACATCAGTCACTGTCAAGCCAAATACACCAAGTGTTGCCAACACTGAATTTCTTTTTGTTTCTGTCGTCATTTCCTTTGGAAATGATTTTATTAACTCTTCCACTTTAAAAATTGACTGTGTTTTATCTGCCAGATTATTCTGGCTGTAAATATCATCAATCAAAGTGTCAGTGTTGACTGAATCAAGCTCTACGTCAGTCCCAGTTGTGTCAAAATCAGTATCTATATCTGGAATATCAGGCGTCTCATCCGGTATTTCTTCCACAAATAAGTTTTTAAAAATTCCCATCGTATTTTCTCCCTAAAATTTCAATATTTCATCACACATTATCTTTGCTTCTGATTCACTGTGTGTGACCATGATCACAGTATTATCAAGTAACCTATGCAAATCCATAATTAACAATTGCATATTACTTCGTGTCTCAGCATCCAGTGCTGACAATGGTTCATCCATTAAAAGAATCTTTGGTTTTGCAAATAACGTCCTTGCTAACGCAAGCCGTTGTTTCATACCTCCAGATAGCTGCTTAGGATATTTATTTTCGTTTCCATTCAGACCAACTAAATAAAGCATCTTCTTAGCTGCTTCTATATCTTCTGGTTCTACATGGCCTTTAACTTTTTTAGCAATTAGTATATTGTCAAGACAATTTAACCAATCAAAAGAAGTATAATTCTGATGCATCATATATACTTCATTTTTACTTGCTTTTGTAACCGGATTATTATCTATGATAATTTCTCCAGATAACGGTTTGATTAATCCTGCAACCGTCCTTAACAAAGTTGTCTTGCCGCATCCAGATTCTCCAAGGATCCCGTAGATCTTATTATCAAAATTATAATTAAACCCAGATAAAAGTGGTTTATCTCTGCTGTATCCTGTGTATAAATCATGAATTTTAATCATTTATATACCTCCACTTAAAAATCTTCCTTACTAACCATTTAGATACATAATCAAATATAACACTGATGATCATAATCATAATGATTGCCATAAATACTAAATCTGTTCTTCCTCTGGAGGATGACTGCTGGATTATATATCCCAGTCCATATTTAGCATTTATTGTTTCAGCTACTGCAATATATGTAAATCCAATTCCATACATCATGATGTAGCTATTTAATACTCCTGGCAATGATGCCGGAATCTGAATTCTCCATATCGTTTGTAATTTACTCATTCCAATTGTAAGTCCGGTGTCTATTAGATCACTATTTACCTCTTCAAGACATAATATAACTGATGGCATCATATATACGAATGTTGCGATAAACAAAAATACAATTTTCATCATTTCATCTATCCCGAACCACATAATAAGCAATGGATAAAATGCAGTCACCGGAATATATCGCATAACACTGATTATCGGATTAAGAATATCCTTAGCAATTCTGGAATTATAAACCAGAATCGCTATAGGAAATGCTATTGCTCCAGATATAAATGTAGCAGCAGTTATTCTTAGAAACGAATATTCAATTGCCTTAATCAACTGTCCTGTATATATCATGCCTATCAAATCTTTGAATACAGTGACCGGCGATGGAATAAACAAAGGGTTTACATATCTTGCAGCGATACTCCAAATAAGGAGTATTGAAGCAAGTAAAAGAATTCTTTTTGTAAATGTTTTCATTTTATTTCCCTTAAAGAAGATGACGCAAAATATTATATAATACTTCTAATTTTCCGGTTTCCTCGTATATAGCCTCTACAATTACAGCTAACACTCCGGCACATATAAAACACAAAATTAGCAGTAAAATTAATATCACAATTGCCATAAACAAAAATGCTGCAATATATCCAAGTATTCCCATATATTACTCCTCTAACATAGCTGTCAGTTCTTCAAGACTCTTGCCTTCCAGAGCTTCGTTCTGCTTTCTCTCAATAATTCTCATAATCTTCTGATTGCGCTCTTTCTTATCTTTTGCAGCTAGTCTCTCTGCAGTTTCTGCCTGTTTTACCTGTACAATGAATTTCACAATCTGAATTTTATTTTCCAGCTCCTGGTCTGCTTCAGATTTAACCTGTAACAGACTTTCTTCATCACTCTGTTTTTTCTCTTTATTCAGCAGTTTAAATACTGAATCCAAATCCTGCAATTTCAGATCCCATAAATCCTCTACTGAAATCATTCCTTTGAACGGGAATCTGTATTTATATCTTGTTGCCGCCTCAAAAATATTTGCAAGTTCCATGTTTTTATTCCTCTCTTTCTATTTGTATAATTAAATTATGTTAAAACTTTACTTTTAATACTCGCTCTGTAGCGCCTTTTACTTTAATAATCAGATCATTTCTCTTTGTAAGAGAGAATCCTACACCAGAAAGCTGATCATCTACATCTTTTACATGTGCTTTCGCACCAAGTGCTTCAAATACTCTTCGGTGCTGCTCAAGTTCCGGTTTCAAGAATTCATTGTAATATCCATTCGGCTCTTCTGGATTGATGCAGTCCTTCAGCATAAAGAATAAGTGCTGATGACCAATTCCCTTCTGTTCATCCCAGTAATTTGGTGAGTAGCATACAACAGATACCGGTGTAAACTGCAGAGTTTTAATTCCCCATACATCTTTACTGATCATAGAACAATTTCCTGGAAGTTTGTCCACAATTTTGAAATTACCTGCCTGATCAAGAATTACTTCTGCAACATCTACATCGCCACGTACTGGAGTATTATATTCATAAGAATGAATTTCTCCATTTACTTCGATTTCGGCTTTAAATCCCTGAGATCCTCTGTATGCGAACTGATTTACAAAAAACTTATATGTACCAGGAATCATGCGTTCTTTAGATGGAAATGTAATATTTTCAACGGCAACTCCATTACTATTCCAGCACTGATCAACTGGCTGAGTAATATCAATATCCAATTCTCCACCGGATCGTGCTTTTTTGTGACCAAAATAAATATGCTCTCCACGTTTTGGTTCAATACAATGTGCGTCAAGGTCAGAATTATCTTTTCCATCTTTGTCATTCCATTGAATAGAGAATCTTACAATACCTGTAACTGAACCACCGGCGGCTTTTACATTCTCTTTAATATCTGAATCTGTAATATTACCGGTATATGCCCAAGACATTCCATTATCCCATTTGAACATTGTTTTCGCATCAGCAACTTCTGGAGCAATCAAAGATACCATATTTTGAATATGTTTATTCTCCAAATATACTTCCAATTCTTTTGCTACAGGCAGAACATTCTTAATGAAATCTTCTGCACTTATTTCCTCTACCTTAAAGAATCGTTTTGGATCAATTGCAACATCCTGTTCCATTTCATCAAATAAATCCATGGCACCGGTAATTCTCTTCGCTGCATCTTTATTGGAGAACAGTATATTGTTTACTGTAATATCATCCAAGGTAGCAAATCTTCTCTGTAATGAATCCATATAACCAAGTTCTGTAATAGTCTTCTTTGCATCTTCAAGCATCTTCTTTGTAAAGATCGCCTTTGGACGTTTATAATTTACAGGAGCTACAATCTGCTCATACTTTCTAACGGCAAGGTCAAGATCCATTCCTTCGGAAATATTCACCAGCAATGTTCCTATGCTATGGTTACGAATCTTGCCGATAACGGCACCTGCAGCAATTGACTTTTCCCAGATCCAAAGTTCTTTCTGTTCATCCGTAAGCTTTCCATATTCTTTCTGATAATTCTTAAATTCAGTAAGTTGCTTTTTCCATTCGGCACCTTTATATAAAGAATTTTGAGCAATCAGTTCAAGTACCGTATCTACAGCTTCTTTACTAATTTCATCAAGAGAACGTTTAAATACATTACGGACATCTCTGAATTGACTTAAATCACCTTCAAGTGTATGTCCATAAAATTCCTTAAAGATACAAATTTCTGGCAGATCTACGAAGAAATGTTCATATTTATTAATTTTTCCTGTCGGGAGCATTTCTCTATTTTCAGGAGTACCAATTCGTTTCTCTTTTTTGAAGAATACCCCTGATACCGCTTTCTGTTTTACATAGACATCAAGCGCAGCTGCAACTACATTATATTTATCATCTGATACTGGATTAATTCCCCAAATGGTATGTAACTCACCATTTTTAATAGATACAACGTTACCAACGTCTCTGATAAAATGTCTACAGCAACTACAGTCATATTCTCTTCTTTCTCTATAAATTTCATTTGTACCTGCCGGAAACGAATCCAGATATAAATTATAAAGCTCCTCGGTATCCACATTTACTGTGAATAATCTTGAAGAATCTTTAGACATCTGCTGTAAATTTTTCTGGATTGCCTTTACAAAATCTTTAAACATATTTTTATCTCCTTATTGTTTAATTAAATTTTTATTTTCACTGATTTTTCTTTTCTTATTCGAGACTGATTCTTTTTGAACAATTCATCAAATACTCTTGGAGTATACTTTTTATCTGGCACAATTTTTTCTATTCTTTTAGTAGCACTTCCAGATAAAACGCTCGCACATGATTGAATTTTCATTGTATTTATAATTTACATCTTATTCTTAGCTTCTCTTCGTCTATCACAAATCTCTTGCAGCTTTTTACATAATTTATATCCTTCTGCCGCAGAAAACTTATGAAATTCAATATAATGCAAAATGTCTGAAATTTGTAAATCAGTATATGAAATAATAGAATTAAGTTCTTTTGAATAATCAGTAATTTCATTCATCTTACTTGAAAATTCATTTATACTACCGATAATTTCACCAACTATATCATCTGTTGTAATTGCTTCAACTCCATTATAATCGGTTTCACAAATTTCATATGGTCCAAATTTTTTTAATACATCTGGAATATTATTTGCTTGAATTGCTTTAATTTTTTTCTTTTCAACTTCCGGAACCAAAAGTGCATCAGCGAGATCAGATACCAATTTAATCCTTCCTGTTGGATCTCTTGCAATGTACTCTCCATTTTTCCCTTTTAAATAGTAACATATCATTGTTCATGCCTTTCTGATTGAGTTAATCTAATTTGTTTTTGATGAACCAACTATATCACTTATAACCATGTTTGTCAATAGTAAAAGTTAATTTAATTTGTTTTTATATTCTTCTTCACTGATAATAGGAATATTCAACTCAGAAGCTTTCTTATTTTTACTAGATCCACTGTTTTTATCATTGGTAATTAGATAATCAGTTGCCTTTGTAACTCCGGACACAACTTTCCCTCCTTTTGATTCTATATCCGCCACAAGTTCATTCCGGTTAGCAAAAATATGTAACTTTCCAGTGATACAGAATTTCTTTCCGGACAATGCTACAGTATTTTTCAATGAGGTGTCTTCTGTAAGTTCTGGTATTTTGAAATTTAATCCCAATTCGAATATATAATCATAATTTTCTTTAAAATATTTATGAATAGAAATGTTGCGTTCTGTTCCTAATCCTTCAATACAAGAAAAATCAAAATCAGCATCAGCATCTTTGATAAACGTTACATATGGATAACGCAATCCCAATTCCCTTGTTCTCATCTCTTCATATTTAGCAATATCCTTTGCTGCTCTGCTACCGATTAACGGAATATTCAACCCTACAATAAATTTTTCCAGAGTTGTATTCCTACTTGCTTCAATAGAATTCAGAAGATTTGCAATCTTCTTTGCTCCCATTCGCGGCAATAGTGACAATTCTGCAGAATGATCTTTCAAATTGTATAGATCAATCGGAGACGTAACAAGTCCAGTATCAATCAATAGCTGCAATGTAGCCTCAGATAATCCATTAATATCATGGGCCTTTTTCCCTACAAAAGCATTTAATTCACCCAGAAGCTTGCCTTTGCATCCAACATTCATGCACATCAATACTTCAGAATCGTTCTCTTTTACGACAGACACCGGCTTACCACAAATCGGGCATACTTCAGGGATTTGAATAAATTTTATATTGTTCATTATACATACCTCCAATGGTATTTTAGATTTTTAGTTTTTAATCCGTTACACATTCTTGCAATGGTGTGTTCGCAATCACCTGTATCCATAGACGCTGAACGAATAGACCTGTATGTCTTACCTGTTTCTTCGCATAAAACGCGCTTCCACGATTGATTATTTGTTGTAGATTTTTTAGTACGTTCTATTCTTGTTCCATATTCTGCATTATATTTAGGAGTACACCATTCTAAATTATCAGAACTATTATTCATTTTATTTTCATCTATATGATTTACCTGTGTTTTATGTATAGGATCGTCATTAGTTACAAATGCTGTTGCTACTAAACGATGTATTAATTTGTTTTCAGTTTTTCCATTCTTGCATAAAATAACAAACGGATAATGCTGACTATCTTTAGGTAAATAAATTTTTAATAATCTTTCGCCAGTATTTCTATAACCATTTTTATTTTTTACAATTCTATTCAAACTTTTAATATTACCTAAATTACTTATTTGATAATACCCCTCATATCCTATTATATCTTTCCATATTTCTATTTTTATATTATCCATTTATCATCCACCATTTCTGCTTTTGTAATATATGGAATTACTTGGTTTGCTTTAATTATCCATAATTTTTGTCCAACATAAGGATGCCCCAATTTTTCTTTTAATATAGAAAGATTAAATAAACTAGCTTTTGTTATAATACTTCCTTCTATTTCGATAGGTTCAAATACGGCTATCGGAGAAATAATTCCGGTTTTACCAACTTGCCATTCAATATTAATAAGTGTCGTAATATATTCTTCATTATAAAACTTGTATGCCAGAGAATGACGTGGATACTTATCTGTGACTCCAAGTGATAATCCATAAGCAATATCATTATATGCAGCAACAAGCCCATCAATTGGATAAGACAAGTATGCTGCCTTTTCCTTTAACAGATTAATAACCTCATCAAGATCCTGATTTTCTTTATATACACGAATATAAGGTACAATATCAAATCCAAGTTCTCTTGCCTTTTCAAATCTTTCTGACATTAAAGGCAATTGATCCATACCGGCAGGTACCTTCCATACTATAAAACGAACATGACGTTTGGCTGCTACCTTACTATCTAACTGTCTGACTGATCCTGAAGCAAGATTTCGCGGGTTCTTATATCTATCTTCTTCATGTTTAATTAAATTATTAATTTTCTCAAAATCTGTATATGTAATAATAGCTTCTCCTTCGATTTCAACGTGGCCTTTCTGATTAATATGCATAGGAATATTTTCGAACGCCTTTGCATTGTGAGTAATAATTTCTCCTATGACGCCGTTTCCGCGAGTTTCAGCCTGAATCAGCTCGCCATCTTCATACGTCAAAAGAATTGTCAATCCATCCATCTTACACATTAGCAAAGAATCTTTATCACCAATAAATTTTCGAAGTATATTCACATCTTTAGTTTTATCAAGAGACATCATTAAATGTGAATGCTCAATTTTCTCTAATTTACTTTTTACTTCATATCCGACACTATGGACTGGAGAATTACTTAAAATAACTCCTGTTTCTTTTTCCATTTTTTCCAACTGATCACACAGATCATCATACTGATGATCCGTAACAATACTCTCTGCATTATTATAATAAGCATCTCGGTACTGATTAAGTTTTTCAACCAATGCTTTCATTTCTTTAATCTTGTTCATTTTTCTCTCCTATATTATGTATAATTAAATCGACAAAATATCAAAATGTACTGACCAATGATCACACATCATATCAATTGTTGCATCCGCGATATCGTTAACGCACTCGTCATCACATTTGACTGAATCAAACTGAGAAATATCAATATAATGCTCTGCTGCTCCCTCTTCAAAAGTAATAATATTATCATTTACTGTAATATTAACTGGATTCAACTGCATATGAGATATTATTGCAGATTCTTTTTCTCCTACAGAGAAATGTACCGCAACAGTTTTATTGTCATATGCTGCTTTTTCAAACATAATATCGATTTTCTGAGCTACTTTACTTGCATTCTTTACAAATTCTCTAACCATTTTTTGTTCCTCGTAATAAATTTAATTTTAATGAAAGTTAATTTAACTTGTTACTTTATTTAAACATGGCGACTATATTAAATAGTCACCATATTTTTTAAGAAAATACGCAGGTCTTTTAATTTTTATTCCATATTGGTGTTCAATCATAGACCGAGTTTCAATATCATATAAAATCTTGTTTTTATTTGAATTATATTTCCGGATTAATTCATTTGCCATATTGATTTGGCCGGAGATATTGATTTTTTCAGCAGTCATATATGATACATCTATGGACTTCAACGCTGCTGCTAATGAATTATACATTTGTCTCCCAAGACAATGCGGATCATCTTTTACAATATGAGATCTTTTTATAATGGTTCCATCGTCCATAAGTTTGGATTTAGTTCCATATGGATATGTTAATTCCATTGTCATATTGCTTTTTTGTGCAGTTAAAATTAATGCTTCACTTACATTTACAACTCTTCCGGAATACAATTTCATTGTATGATTTTCTACGTCGATGTCATCAAGTTTTGCTCTAATCGTATCTTCAAAATCTTTAGACTTGCCATATTCAAAAATGCTCAGAATCATGAATCGATCTCTAGGATTCTTTAATGCTTCGATCCATGTTAAAATCGTATCTCTTGATACAATCTGATGATTTAACAATGTCTTATTTAATAGTGCTGCCAGCATATCAGGTGTGATAGTTGCATAGATATTTTGTCCATTTAACACTAAATTCTCATTAACACACCAGTCCGTATATTGTGTAAGAGTATTATTTACTACAATAATGGACTCTAATGTTGTAAATTTGAACAACTTATACATTTCTGTAATCTCATTTAAATTAAAGTCACATAAATCCTTTTGATACATATGTTCAAACGGCGCAACTCTCTTAAATCTAGGCACAAGAGGAGTAACGCTTGCAACAGTTTTTAACTTAAATTCGTAAAACCTTTGTTTTCTATCTTCGTTATACATTTATATTCTCTCCTCTAAAAAAGGAATTAATCTTTTCCTTATTCTATTAAAGTTTCTCGAAAAATCATATATTATTTTTTCCTCACGTTCCACATCATCAATAAGAAAACGCTTATAGTTCTCTATCATTGATATTTTATTTTTTCCATCATAATAATGAAACAAGATCGTAAG
>ERZ1034687.4-NODE-4-length-139333-cov-15.538700_pt1 | contig 139333 bp, 123 predicted proteins | sample MGYA00520704_ERZ1034687 | MGnify/ENA primary metagenome ERZ1034687 (study PRJEB33766, sample SAMN09781762) | gut metagenome | biome: gut microbiome | host: Homo sapiens | place: Madagascar | study: EMG produced TPA metagenomics assembly of the PRJNA485056 data set... | reverse complement strand
TATTTTATTTTCATTATCCTTGGATGGCTCAAAATAATATAACGTTTTCTTTATTTCGAGCGGAGCCTTCGCCATTTCCGCGATAGGAAGAAGAAGGGCATAATCAGTATGTACGTCTATGTATTTTTCACCATCTAGAATGAAGTCCCCTATATAGTCTACAAGGTATCTTCTAAATGTCTTCGGATGAAGCCAGATGTTGTCTCCATTCCTTTCCCAACATCGTTTGAATGAAGAAATGGAGTATCGTCTTGTTGGTTTATCTGCCCTAAAACATCCACCTGAGGTCATATCGGCTCCGTGTTTATACGCCTCGAAGATTATTGATATTGCGTCTTCTCTCATCAGCGCATCGTCTCCATCAATATTTATTACGATGGAATTAGGGTTGGTTATGATGTACCTCATTGCAACGTCAAAATTAGCCAATGAATCAACGGGGCATACGTTTTGAATAAAAATCATGTGTTTTTTACACCAATGATCGTATTTGGATAACATATATAGATATTCTTCTTCCTTACTTTCCGAGCAATCATCAATATAGACGAAGTCAAAATCTTGGCAGGATTGTGTTTTTAAAGAATCGACTAGACGTTTCAGTTTCTCCACGCCCACATTTCTGCCACGAGAGAAAACTACTAGAGGCCTTTTTGACTTTGGATACCAATCTTTTGTTTCTTTGCTAGCATCAACGTTTCCTTCTTGAGAAAGAGGAATGTTTCCTAAAAGATAAGCACTAAGGAAGTTGTCTTTTTTCATTTCGTTAGGAAGATGCACGAAATATATATCCGAATCGGCAAAACGAACGCTTTCGGAGTGAGACAAAGATTTGTCTAAGGCCCTATGCCAGGGCAAGATGAATTGACCTTTTTCGTTTTTTACATTCATTAATGGAAGTTTCTTTTTTAAGGCGTCCAAATCCAAAAAACAGGTACGCACCTCACTCCTTTTTCCGAATGAAGGAGGAAGGCTTTGGCTTCTAGCTATTCCAATTGTTCCTGTTATGGTCTTTGAAGCAATGAAATTTTCACATGCTTTTTCAAAAGAGCCGTAATGTGTTTTATAGAGAATATCAACATCTGTTTGAAATACATATCTCGTCTTTATTTTTGAGAATCCGTTTAATGTTGCTAATAGCTGCTGTCCATTTTTGGCATGAGCAAATTCTGAGTCCTCTCCAAAAAACTGTGTATACGCTCCATGGTTAAGATCGGTGACGAGATCATCTATTGTTCCGTTGTTTTTTAGAAAACGGAGGTTTTCCATTAGTTTCTTTTCATCTTCATTTGAAAATCTTCTTGCTCTTTCTTCTTTTGATGTGTCAACGGAAACGATGATTTGAGCAAAGAGAGAGCCTTTTTCTAAATTGGATACAATTTGCTTAATGCAAGGGATAACTATTTGATGATCCATCGGGCATGTCTTTATCATCAGTGTGCAATTGTTGAGCTTGGGGGCGCCTTTATTAATCACGTCAAAAACAAGATGTTCTCCAATGGGATTAAGGGAGTCGACGTTCACGCCATCTGTTTCAATAATGTCAGATATTTCAAACCCATGTTTTTTAAGAATGTTTTCGTAATAAGAGAATGGACGATGGTAATCGCCTTTTGGACCATACAAGCCTTCTTTTGTGTAGGCAGAGTTCTCCTCATATTTTCCATGGTATCCAGATGTTCTTAGCTCTGTATTGTGAATTGAATCAAAGAAGGGGTCGCATATGCTTATGATTGCGTGGGAATTCTTCTTTAAAAGTGCTGCTATGTTGGTTAAGATTTCATCTACGTATTCTTCCGAAACGTTACACAGGACTAAATTTGAAACGATAAGGTCTACTTGTTTATGGAAATCCTCTATCTTTTCTATTACCGTTACGCCCTTTGAAGCTCTGGCTTTGATCGTTTTTAAATCAATGTCAAAAACATAACAATTCATCTCGTTTTTAAGCTGATTTAGGATTTTGCATTTTCCAGCCCCATAATCAAGGACTGTTTTTGGTTTGTATTCTCTTATTTTTTGAATGATGGTTCCATCATGTATCCTTTCCTTTTCACGTTTAAGAAGCAGTTTCTTAAAATTTTCAATTCCAAAAAGATGACTATTATCTTCACCCATATAGTCTTTTTCAATGAGTTCTGTGAAATCGCTGTTAGAGAGAAATGGATATCGAAGCATTTCATAGGCTCGTTGTATTTCCTGCTTGAAATTGCTTTCGGTATACTTAGAAAAGCTTTTGCCGTAATCAATGTATTTCAGCTTGTTATCCAAAAGAATGAAATTGTCTTTCTTGATGTTCGTTATGACAAGGCCTTCGTCTTTTAAAAACTTTAATAAAGAAACAATTTCTTTTGCGTGCCCGCCTTCATACTTAGAAACGACTCCTTGCATCTTATAAGAAATAGTCGAATAGTGATGCATTTCCTCGGGGTGAAATTGGAACAATTGCGCACATTTTTCGAAGTGCGGCAAATTCTTTTTTATGAATGTGAAATCTTGTTTCTTGTAGAAGACTTTATAAATGATTGAGTTATCTTTTTTAAAGACAACTCCTTCATGCCCGCTTCCAATATATTCAAATTCTTTTCCAAAGGTATGCAAAATTTGATCTTTTTTTGAAACAAGGGAACAATTTAATAGTCTTCCGAACACGTCAAAAGAGGCTCTAATCTTTGGCTCATATAAGTAATATTTAGTTTTTTCGATAAATCGTTTAACAAAAGATTCGTTTATGCCTTTATAAGAATTAGCATTAGCAATAGCCAACAATCCAATAATACGATAAAAAGAAACAACGATTCTCGTCAGCCTGTTTTCATATTCTTTTTTGAAAGACCGGTAGAAAGTCTCTCTGCTATTTGAAGAGTCCATGGCTTTTGTGAAAGATGAGCCAAGGAGATCCTTTAAGAGCTTATCGCTTTCAACATCTAAATTAAATTCCTTGGGCGTTTTTGAATGGAGAGTCGTAAAAGATGAACCAATGATTTTAAAACCATTTAACTTAGCTTGTTGGACCCAAAAATAATCACTTCTCCGTGCTATTTTTCTATCAAATCTTGGGGATATGTTGGGGATTTTTAAAATTTCTTTGTTAAAAATTATAGTATTTCCTCCTCTAGAATAGGGGGAGAACTCATTTAGATCTTTGACGAATAATTTTCTTGATGTCGCCTTTCCTGAAAAAACATCATCAAGTGTTTTTGCGTATGATTTCAACGGTGTTTCTAATCCTATGTGTTGCATGGAGAAATCATAATAGTAATCACGATTATCATATATGTCTGTTCTGTAGTACGATTTTTTCTTGAAAGATGTTTGATAAACAAAATCTAATAAGGATGTCCTTAAAGTCGATAAAGTTGGCAGTGGTGCGTCTCCAGAATAAGAACCAATAACGGCATCAAAACGGCCTTTGTATTGTCCCAAAATTCTTTTAATATCTAAATTTTTGATGATAAAGCGTCTGTTTTTTCTAATGTAATATTTAAATTCCATATCGTCGTCTAAAATCCAGATAACATCATCCGATTTGCTGTTTCTTAACAACGATTCGTGCAAGATGCTTCTAGATATTGCGATGTCTGTAATCTTTCCAGGCGTTTCCAGTATGTCTTTCACATATTTTAATGATTCAAGAGAGTATCCGATTCTTTTTGCTTCGTCTAATGAGATAAGAATAACGTTTTCTTGCTTTGCCTTGGTTAAGAATGATTTGGATGGGTTTTCAAGATTAGAAAGAATGATAATTGCTTTATGCAAATCTTGAAATTGCGTTATTTCCTTAAGAAGTCGTAAGCCTATAAATTCATCGGAAACAACAAACCCAAAAACTACACGGCCTTCAAAAGAATGTTTCCCTATTGAGAATGTCGCGTTGTTTTCTTTTGGAAGGGATAAACAAATGTCATCTTTCGTTAGGCTTGTGAATCTGTTTGCTCTTTCAAAAAAGGAGGCTTTGTCTCTGCGCGACATTATTCCGGAATATTTTGAATAAAAATAGGAAAGACTGGTCTTCTTTCCGTTGTCACTATTGGTTAATCTAGGCCTGGCATTTGAAGCATCAATATCAACCAGTATTTTGTTGATTATTTCATACTTAGGATTTAATGCCATTACTCTTGTGAATAAATCTCTATCTGTTGTGGAATCCATTGCTTCATCAAAGCATCCTGCCTTTAGCAAGGTGGAAAGCTTTATGAAAGAGTTAGATCCTTGAATATGGGGGTTATTTGCTAAAAATGAAGATTTATTTAATGATGTCGGTATGCTTAACGGAAAAGATTTTTCACCAGAAGAATAATTAAGGCCCGTTATGAGAAAATCAGGTTTGTTTCCCAATTTTGAAAAACAGGACTCAATATAATTCGGTCTCCATTTATCGTCATCGTCTAGGAAAGCGACATAGATATCATCAGGATTCTCGCCATTTTCAATGATATGTCTTAGAACAAGGCTGTCTATCGCGGTATTTAGGTTACCAGCATAATTTCGTGTGTATATGTCGCGAGTAAAGATGCATTTTCCTTCGCATAAAGAACGATCTTTTTCGAATGCGTCGTCATCAGAATCGGAAACGACAATCAATTCGTCTAGTTTATGAGTTTGGTTAATTGCCGAATTGAGAGCGTTTTTGAGCAGCTCATTTCTGTTTTTAGTAGCGATTATGCCAATGATTCGGACCATAGATTCCCCATATTGAATCAAAAAGAAATTAGAAGATTATATCCAATTCTTAATGCAATTTTATTCTTTTTTATTTTAACGATTGCCCTTTATGAAAGCACGAAAAACTTCATTATCGACATATGAAAAAGACCACCTAGTTTCCTAGATGGTCTTTAAGGAAGGTGACCTTAATTAGTTGTTGGCTGTTGTTTCTTCTTCCTTATGTTTTTTAGAAAGGAGAAGAGTTCTTACTAAGACCCAGCTTGTTCCTAAGAGAACGAAGGAAAGGAGAACTCCATCGACAACGTAGAATAAGATTCTCCAGCCAGATGTCTTGTATGTGATGATGGTTCCTGGGGCAACGCCTTGCATAGCATTGGAGTTTGCGACCGTATAGAAAACGTTATGATAAGCGGTTCTAATGGCTTGTCTTGCGGTTGCAGAATCTGTATCGGCAAATGCGCCTTTCATCATCGACCAGGTGAGTTGCATATCCGTTCCGGCTCTCATGCCTTGATCAGCGGACATGTATTCGTATAAGTTGAAGTCAGAAAGAGCAAAGCCTCTGAATCCCCATTCTTCTCTAAGAACATTGGTCATAAGGTGCTTATTGCCACCAGCCCAAGTTGTACCGATACGGTTGAAGGAAGACATGACCGCGGTAGTGGCGTTCATTTCTTTTGTGGCGTGGTTACCATTTTCATCCGCGATATAGTCAATTTCGTATTTGGCTTCCTTAACGCAGATTTCGAATGGTTTGAGATAGATTTCACGGATTGTTTGCTCATCAGCCCAAGTGCAAAGAGCAGTGGTTCTCCATGTTTCTTGGTCATTGAGAGCGAAGTGTTTGATATAGGCATATAAACCTTTGCTAGCTGCACCAGAAACAACTTCAGCGGCAATTTTACCGGCAAGTAATCCATCTTCGGAATAGTATTCGAAGTTTCTGCCAGCAAATGGTGAACGATGAGTATTCATAGCAGGACCATACCATCCAGAGAAGGTAGGATTCATTGCAAGAGCTTCTTCACCGATTGCCACACCCATCTTTTTAGCAAGTTCTTTGTTGAAGGTTGCGGCTAAGATAGGTTCAGACATATAGGCAGTAGCGTAGTTGTATTTACCCATTAAGGAAGAGAAGCCTTGAGGACCATCGTGATCTTCGGTGGCTGGTTTGTCGACGTTATCCATCTTTGGAGTGTTATAAGCACCATTGATTAAGTTATCTTTGGAGTTCTTATAATCATCCTCAGTTAATTGGTTAAGAAGCTTTGTGTATGCTTCATCATCATAATCAAGACCTCTGAGGTCAATTAATTTAAGACCATTGTCTTCGCCCATAACTGGCATGACATCGTCTGGATTATTGACGTTTTCATATGGTTTTAAGAGGTCAGCGACGCTCTTATCGCCGATCTTGATATCTTTGGCTTTTGCATCTTTCTCGGTTGGGAGAGTTGGGAAGGTGGAAGAGAAATCGCTTCTAGACATTAAGTAACCATATCCATCAGTCTTCACATCTTTGAAGATAGCGGAAACATCATCGAATTGGTTTTTGACGTCTGTTTTATCAGAATCTCTCTTACGGTATGTTTTTGTATCATTCACTTTGAAAGTGTATGTCAAATCTTTACCGGTAGAATCTTTAGCAATTTCATGGCTGTTGTTCTTAATGGAAACGGAATATTCGCCTTTTTCAAGCTCATATCCAATAAAGCCATCTTTGTTCTTATCGTTATAGTCATAAGAAGCCATGTCTTCTTTTTTAATTGTTAAAGTGATGGTATCTTTTTCGCTTGGTTGAAGAAGTTTTGTCTTTCCGAATTCACCAGGAACTGTCGCGGATTTTTCGATTCCACCAACAGTATATGGTGCACTATAGTAGGCCTGAACGACTTCTTTACCCGCTTTTGTACCAGTGTTTGTAACTTCTACTGTAAGCCTTACTTCTGAGCTAGTGTCTTTTGCTTCAACAAGCTTCTTTTCGAAGGTCGTATAGCTTAAGCCATAGCCGAATGGATAAACGACAGCGTTGTTATATTCGGTTTCGTTATCTTTGAAACGTGTTTCGTAATAACGGTATCCGACATAGATTCCCTCTTCATATTGAACGAAGTGAGCGTCTTTGCTGTTACCGTTGCCAGCGAGGATATTTCCGTCGATGCCTTCGTATTGGTTAACACCGTTTGTAGCAAAGTTCTGGAAGGTTGGATCAGCTCTGAAATCTCTGGAATATAAATCAGGGGTTCTACCAGATGGGTTCACCTCACCCGAAAGAATTTTTCCTAATGCGTTGAATCCTGTTGAGCCAGGAGAACCAGCCCAGATGATTCCATCGATTTGATTGTCATTTTGAAGATCGCCCACTTCCATTGTGGTGGAGTTATTTAAGACAACGACAACCTTGGAATAGTTATTCTTTGCAAAGGCAATCATGTCTTTCTCTTCTTTGGAAAGCTCTAATTCGTGTTGATCGTTGCTGTAATTGGCGAGTTCGCTCTTAGCGTTTGCGGCCTTTTCGTCACTTCCGTTAAGAATGGCTTTGGATGCAGCTGTTCCTGCGTCTTTTTTCATCTCTCTAGACAAATCAAGACCTTCCCCTCCGCAACGGGAAATGAAAACAACGGCAGCTTCATTTCTATCGGTTGTAAATGTATAGGTGCTAGGTTTAATTTCTCCAATGAAGAAAGTGGACTTGTCATAATTATCCATGGAGATATTTTGTCTAGCATACTTATCTTTTTGAGCATTGAAGAAGTTATAGACCTCTTCGTCAACGGTAAAGCCCGCTTTCTCTAAACCAGATCTTGGGGTTGCACATCTTGTGGTATCGACGTTTCCTGAACCAGAACCGCCATAGACTGGATCAACAGAGCCTCTTCCTAAGAGAGCAATTTTTGTGGTCTTAGAAATTGGTAAGGCATTTTCTTTGTTCTTAAGAAGGACCATGCCCTCGTTAGAAATTTCTTCGACGAGTTGTTCAGCGTTCTTATTGGCCTCTTGGCTGCCTTCGTTTTTGTTTGCACCCTTTTTAAAGGATTGGGTGTAGTAGTTCGAATTCCATGATTCGGAACCTTTTGCTGGGGTTTTAATAATTTCGCCTTTTCCTAATGGCGCCCAGACGTTACCAGCATAGGTGTCTAGGATTGTAGCAAAACTAGGCAAAGCCGCTTCAATGGCGATGACGGCTGCACCAGCTAAGACTAAAAATGGAGCCCAAATTGCAATGAATTTGGAATTCTTCATTCTTTTCTTTTTGGACATATGATTTCCTCCTTGTCCTTTGGCCTTTGCTTTATGAATAGACCAAAATAGCGATGTAAGCGCTACCGAGAAAAATATATCTATCTTGTAAGGGCTTTCAAAGGGAGGTGGGCGTTTTTTGACATTAATTAGTCGTGGTTTCGTCTTTTAAAGTGAAAGTGATAAGAAGATGGAAGATGTCGTTATCTATCTTAAAAGACATTACTCCATCATATTTATGGACAATGTTTTCCATGGATTTCATGCCAAATCCATGGTACTCTTTGTCACTTTTTGAAGTCTGTAATAGGCCGTTTTTCATAATGAAATCCTCTTTTTTAAAGAAGTTCTCTAATTCAATATAAAGAACGTTTCCTTTCCTTTTCATAATTAAGGATATGAGGCGTTTTTCCTCGTTTTCTAATTTAGAAGTCGCTTCGATAGCGTTGGTTATGGCATTTCCAAAAAGTACGTATATGTCATAATCTGACATGAAGGAAAGAGCTTTTCCGTCAGCAATAGAAGTGAATTTAATGTGATTATTTTCTGATCTTAAAGCGTATTGAGTTAAAACGATATCCAAGGCTTTATTACCTGTTTTGGCAAGAGCTTCGTACACATCGATATCGCGATAGATATCTTTTAAACTATCTTTGGAGATTGCTTCATTAGAAGAAGTTAATAAGGCAACACGGTATTTCAAATCATGGAATTTGATATTTAACGAATCGATGTTTTCTTTAGAAAGCTCGTATTGCTCTTTCCTCTCCTTCATTAGGCGTTTTTCAATCTCTAATTCTTGTTGGATGTGGTTATGTTTCAAGAAGAAGAAAAAGAGGATGACGAGAATAAGACAACTAGCAAAATTGGAAATAAGACCAATTAAAAACAATGTCTTTATATCGGATACGTAATAGAAGACACGTATTCCACTGGAAATGATGATGGTGAAAATAATGACAACAAAGGCAAAGAAAACAAGTTGCTTATTATTAAAGGTTAATTGAAGGTTTGCTTTTCTTTGCAAACGATAAAAATGGAAAAAGATAAGGTAAGTGAAAAGGATGCTAACGAATGCGATAGACCATTTAATGATTTGGAAAGGAATGCCGTCTATGTTTGTGAACATGGATATGCTGTCAGTAAAAATAGAAGCGAAAATGTTGTTGATGTGGTGGATAAGATAACTAGATAAGCAAACGAGCACGGCGTTATAGAAATTCATCTTAAAGCAAAGAAGCAATGCCGGAAGAGAGAATAAAAGAAGAGTTCCGTACATGAATGTCCAATAAAAGGTAGTGAGGAAGGGATTGGAGTCCCAATAGGTTGGGAAGAAATAACCGAGTGTGATAAAAATAACCGTTAACAGAAGATATTTCCAAATGAACCCTTTCTTACGATCAAAAATGGGGTAGGATAAGAAAAAACTTGCTATATAGATTTCTAGGACCAATTGAGCATTTACGTTATTAATCTCACCAAAGAACATTGAGTATTATTCTCCAACTCCAGAAAAATAGTTGCCTAATTCCAATAGGAATTCTTTTCTTCTTGTTCTAGGCATTTTTAACGCTTCGTTGGTTGATAATACGACTTGGTCCTTTTCTACTCTCTCAACGAAAGCAAGATTTACAAGATAACAACTATTACATTGCGAAAATGGGAGGCCTTCTAATTCCTTAACGACCTTTTTCATGGAAGATCTATTTTTATATTCCTCATTTTTTGTGTGGTAATAAACATCATGGTTTGTTACCTCAACATAAACAATTTCACTAGCGATGATTCTTTTAGAACCGTTATCGACGCTGATAAGAACGTTTTTAAGATTCTTTCTCGTTAATAAGACTTTGAAAGTCTTCTCCATTTTCATTTTGAATGGTTCATAAAGAAGCGGCTTTACAACAAAGTCTAAAGCGTCAACGGAATAACCTTCGATGGCGAATTGAGCCATGTTTGTGACAAATATTAAAAGAACGTCGCTATCTATTTCGCGTATCTTTTTAGAGATTTCCATTCCGTTTAAATGGTTTGCCCCCAATTCGATATCCATGAAAATTAAATCGGCATCGCCTTTTTTATAGTCTTTTAAGAAACTTTCCCCATCAAAATACGCTTCAACTGAATAAGCGACTTTTTTCTCTCCTAAATATTCATTAAGAAAACGCTTAAGTATACTTTGCTGCTTCTCTTCGTCCTCGACAATAATGACGTTCATAATCAAATCCTATTTAATTGACCAAATTATACTATTTAAGCACGCAGATTAGAAAAGCGTTTTCTTGAATGATAGGGAACGATTTTTAAAATAGTCTTCTTACAAGCGTATTTGTCTAATATATTTATAGAAAGATAAATGTAATGAGGAATATCTATGAAAAATTATTTCAAAAATAAGTTTCAACAAATAAAAGAATCTTTTAAAGCGCATCCGGTCTTGTTTGTTTTTATGAGTTTAATGTGGTTATCGGTGGTTGCTATTTTTATTCGTGCATTATTTGCAAGAAGTTGGGAAATTGCATGCATTTGCTTGCTCTCTTTATTCTTGTTTACCATCCCTCATTTTGTGGAAGAAAAACTGAAACTAGAAATTCCTCTCGTTTTTCAAATCGTGATTATTTGTTTCATCTATGCTAGTGAGATCTTGGGTGAAGTATCTCATTTCTATACGAAATTTCCGGGATGGGACACGATTCTTCATACGTTAAATGGCTTTAATTGTGCGGCCATCGGTTTCTCTTTAACTCATATCTTGAACAATTCTGAAAAAGCAAAGATTAAATTGTCTCCTTTCTTTGTTGCCTTGGTTGGTTTTTGCTTTTCGATGACCATAGGCGTTGTTTGGGAGTTCTTTGAATTTGGGATGGACTGCATCTTCCATCTTGATATGCAAAAAGACTTCATCGTGAACACGATTGGAACGGTTACTTTAGATCCAAGCAATACCCAAACTCCTCTCGTGATTACGGGAATTACCAAAACTTTGATCGAAACTTCTTCCGGACAAACTTATGTTGTTGAAGGTGGATATTTGGATATTGGCATTATCGATACGATGAAAGATCTTATCGTTAATTTCATTGGCGCGGTGGTCTTCTGTTTCCTTGGCTATTTTTATGAAAAGAATGAATCTAAAAAGAGCATAGCTAAATCTTTCATCATCAAAAAGAAAGAAGAAACACAGCCTTCAGAGGTAGTAGAATCAAAAGAAGAAAATGAAATAAAACAAATTCAATGAGGTATATATGAAACAAGAAACAATCGATAGGATTCATAAATTTATTCAAGATAGAGACTGGTCTAAATTTCATTCACCAGAGAATCTAGCCAAGAGCATATCTATTGAAGCGGCAGAACTTTTGGAATGTTTTCAATGGTCTTCTGACGATTATGATTTAGAACACGTAAAAGAAGAACTTGCAGACGTGATTATCTATTCTCGTGATCTTTTGGATAAATTAGGACTTGATGAAGATGAAATCGTGAATACCAAAATGGAGAAAAACGAGAAGAAATATCCTGTTTCTAAAGCAAAAGGCAATGCGAAAAAGTACACGGATTTTGATCATTAGAACGGAATATGTATTTTAGAAAAACAACGGTTTCGGATTTCCCGGCTATTTTTCGGATTTACGAACAAAGCTTTTCTTTCATGAAAAAAGAAGGAAATCCAACTCAATGGAATGATCTTGAGACTTTAAAGAATCATGTCGGAGATGACGTTAATAAAGGAAACTCTTATGTTTTATTGGATGAAGGGGAGATTCAAGCGGTTTTCATTTTGTTAGAAATCCCTGATCCAACCTACCAAACAATCGAAGGCAAATGGATTGATGATTCATCTTATTTCACCATTCATAGAATTGCCGTAAAAGAACATAATAGGGGATACGCTTCAGCGTGTTTTCATTATGCCTGCCTTCAAAATAGACATATTCGCATCGATACACATGAAAAGAATCTTCCAATGAGGAAGCTCATTGAAAAAGAAGGCTTTACTTATTGCGGAAAGATTGTTATCGAAGATGGAAGCGTACGTCTCGCTTATGAGAAAGTGGCCTCTTTTTCGGAACTTCTTTTAAATTGGTATCAAGAGAAAGGAAGGAAACTACCTTGGCGTGAAAATCCTTCTTTTTATCACGTTTACTTAAGTGAAATCATGTTGCAACAAACGCGTGTTGAAACCGTGAAGGGCTACTATGAAAGATTCTTAAAAATCTTACCAACCTTGCAAGAACTTGCCTCTTCAGAAGAAGACGTGGTTATGAAGCTTTGGCAGGGCTTAGGATATTATTCCCGCGCAAGAAATCTTCAAAAAGGGGCGAGACATATACTCGAAAACAATCTTTCTTGTGACACTTATGAGAAATTATTAAAGGTCCCTGGAATTGGTGAATATACCGCGAAAGCAATCCTTTCTATCGTTTATAACAAACCTTATGTTGCTGTAGATGGAAATCTAATTCGTATCTATTCTCGTTTATGTTCTTCTCCTTACGATTCGAAATCGAAAGAAATAAAAGACAAGTGCAACAAATATTTCCTTTTCTTGCTTGAAAAGAATCCCGGTTCTTTTAACCAGGCTTTAATGGATTTAGGAGAACTCATATGCTTGCCAAACACTCTTCCTAAATGTGAAGAGTGCCCTCTTAAACAATTCTGCCAATCTTATAAAGAAAAGACCCAAGAGAAATATCCTATTTCTTTGAAAAAAGGCGCGAAGAAAGAAATTGATAAAACTGTTTTCCTTCTTTCTTATCAAGATAAATACCTGATTCGTAAAAGACCGAATAAGGGATTGCTTGCCTCTTTATATGAGTTCTATAACATTGATAAGAACTTTCGTTTATCAGAAGCGAAAGATTACTTAGAGAAGAATGGATTTTCCGTTCTTAAAATCCACAAAGACAAGAAAGGGAAACATGTCTTTACCCACCTTATTTGGAAAATGAGTGGCTTCCGTGTTGAATTAAATGATTTTCCTAAGGATCTCGGTTTCTTATTGGTCACAAAGGAAGAATTAGAAGAACTTTATTCCGTACCGTCCGCTTTTAAAATCTATTTAACTGATATTCTTAAGTAAGAAAAAACGACCATTGAAATGGCCGTTATCATACAGGGGTCGATTATTTTTCTATCAAAGCGTCTCCTTGAAGGAGGTAATTCTTTCCATTAATGACGATGGTCTCGCCTTCTTTTAATGAGCCAGACATCGTAACAAGATTCATCTTATCAATGACATAGGTATCGCCTACATCCGTTAAATAGATACGGATCGACTTATCTGAGGTTTGATATTCTTTGCTAATTGGATCGGTCGCATAAGCTGTTTGCTCATTATAAAGAAAGTTCTTTTCCTTGTTATAAGTGAAGGTTGTGTCAAGTAGGATGGTGCTCTCACCTTTGGAATAACCCTTTATATAAACTTTGATGCTGGATTCTGTTTCGTTATATCGATAGCCACCATCATATAAGGCGGAATCGTTATTTCCACCAGCCATGAATTTTAAATTCCCGTCTTTTAAGAAAGTGATTCTATTTCCTTCCAAAGAGAAGAAGTCCGTTAAGAATTCTTTTCCGTTATAGGATGGCAAATCAAGAGAGGAGACCTTTCCTAAAGTAATAGACTTTTCCTGATTTTGAAAATAATCGTTCTTTAAGGAGCCGTTTTCTAAATAGAAGACTTCACCAGCAAGATCCCCGGATTCTTTATCCTTTTTAAGGAAGAGATGGCCTTCATAATAGGAATAGGCATAGGTAATTGTTCTCATATGATCGATGAGGGTGAGTTTCTCATCTCCTTCTATTCCGATAGCAAGACTTCTATCTTCTGAAGCGTAGTTACCTTTTATCTCGCTTGTATTGCCATATCCTGCATATAGAGTGGTTTCTTGCATATATGGGCAATACCAACGGTATTCTGTTTGACAATCAGGTTCATAGAAAAAATTGAAGAAAGAATATCCTTTACGAGTATATTTAGCGCTATCGACTTTGTAGGTCGCAGAAATGTCGTAATAATGCTTACGCATCTTCACAACAACTGTTTCACCTACGAATCCTTCGTAATTTGGATCAAGGGTAACGGTAACATAGGATTCATCTTCTTCCGAGGTTGAAGCGGTTTTACGAATTAATTTCGGGAGGGCGTTAGTAGGCTTTTCCCAAGCGTCAGATAAAGAGACAGTTTTATAAATATCGGAAGATAGGGAAGATAGCCTTTTTCCATCCAATCCTTTTTGATCGGAAGAAGTCTTTGAGATGATGGAAACAGATTTTGCGACCGCTGAACCTCTATACGTTTGGTTTACGTCATATTTGTCTGTTTCATAATAGCCCGTTATACCTCCCGCTATAGAGGAATTTGCGCTTTTTGCAGAACTGATTTCCTCAAAGACGGCGATGGTATTTAAAGCAATGGTTTCTGCATAGCCAAATCCAATGATGCCACCAGAGACACCAACAAGGGTATCGGATACACGGGTAGTACGAATATAGTTTCCAGAAGCAATCGCTTCGTTGATAGAAAGATATAAATCGGTAAGACCAACAATGCCTCCAGCAATATCTCTAGCGGAAATGGATCCTTCAAATTGAACCCGATTGATTTCGATGGTTCCTAATCCTAATGTGGTGTAACAGTAGCCCACAATCCCACCTGCATAAGTAACGGTATCTTTTCCTGTGGCAGTAACGATTAAATCACCCTTTTGAGTGCATTCATAAAGATCAATGATGGAATGACTGTAGGTATAAAGAAGACCTACAACTCCTCCGATAGTGGTGGCGCTTCCTTCACCGGATTGGTTACTTGTGACGTGAATATTTCCTTCCGCATGACAATAAGTGACGTAGGTATTTAAGGATGTGGCCAATATTGATGCGGCATAGACGATGCCTTTACCTGTTACGGTTAAGTCAATATTGTATGTGAGGTTCACGTTCTTGATTTCAGAGTAATAAGCAACGCCAAAAAGACCATAGTAATAGTTCTTTTCATCGTATTTGGTGATAGAAAGATTCTTAATTGTGTGGCCTTTGCCATCGAATACACCATAGAATGGGTGATTCATGCTGCCAATAGGAGTGAATTCTTCTCCTTCTAGGTCTATATCGTTTGCTAACGAAGCGTAAACTTCTTTCTTTAAAGGGTTAGAACGAACAGACATTTTTAAGGAGAAAATACGTAACCCTTTAGCATTTGTAATGATATACGGGCTTCCTTCTTTGCCATCGCCACTTAAACCGACGGAGGTGTCTTTAAAGGAAGATATTTCGGAGGATATTTCTTCATCACTAGAAACGCCTTGTTGGGTTTCATGCTGATTACAAGAAGAGATGAGAGGCAATATAGAAATGATTGCTAACAAAGTGAGTTTCTTTTTCATAACAAAAACCATTAGTTAGCATGATAGCCCCAAACCACTTTAATGCTGCTTTCGGTGCTAAATCCCTCGTTCCATCCTTCTGGGCGAGATTCTGCTTCGCAATAGAGAACGCCTTGCGTGCAATAGGAGAAAGCGGATTCTCCAACTGTGGTAATGGTATTTGGTAAAACCATCTTCACGATTTTTTGGCAGCCAAAGAAAGCGTATTTTTCAATCGTCGTAAGAGTTGCAGGCATTGATAAAGTCTCAATTCCAGCGCTGCTGAAACAATTCTCGTCAATTTTTGTTAAATGAGATGGTAGTTTAACAGTTTTTAAGGCTTCACAAGAATTGAAAGTCCCTGCACCTAAGCTGGTGTATGTATCTGGAATCACTGGTGCTTGTAAGGAATTACAATGGTATAAGGTCCCTCTTCCTAATTTAATAGAGGGATTTACTGGGAAATAGAAATATTCCAATGCTGTGCTTGCAAAAGCGTAATCACCGATTGTTGTTACGGTATCTGGAAGATTAATAACGGAAAGGTTTTTACAAAGGTTGAATGCTTTTTCTCCAATTTCCACATATCCGGTTGGAATGTTTACTTTGATAAGGGATGAATAACTATAGAAAGCCTCATTGGCAACCTTGCTGATGTTATATCCATCAATGGTCGATGGTAAAGTAATCGTGGATTTTTGACCAACATAGCCCAAGATGGTTCCGACATAGTTTGCCTTTGTTCCAGTGATAGCGTAGTTAAAATGCTGTTTTGTTTCTCCATAGCCAAGAACTCCATAGCTGACGGTTGTTCCGGTTGCAGCCATGCCCGAATCCCATCCAGAAGGTCTTGATTGAGGCTCTGCGTAGACATGGCAGCTAACGGAAGTGTATTTTCCATTAATCTTTACTTTTCCACCAAAAACATTGTCACGAATTGTGGTAATGCTTGCAGGGAGATAATATTCTGTGACATAGGTGTTAGCGAATGCTCTTGAACCAATGTAGGTTAATGATTTTGGCAAACGAATTTTTTCCAAAGAAGAAGCAGTGAAAGTTTTATCTTCAATTTTCGTCATGCAATCTGGCAAACGAACCTCTTTAAAAGCGGAAGACATGAATGCCATGCTATCAATGCCAAGAACTTGATGCTCACCGTTTGTTCCATCGTTATAGGTTGCTGGAACTTCAACGATTTCCGGGAAGACGATATCTCCATTTTGTACCTCTCCTTTATAGGAAGTGTATGGAGCATAATAACCGTATTGATAGGTGTGTCCATTTCCATCAGATCCACCAACGACTGGCTTTGTAACTGTATAGCCGCCTAATTCGGAATCATAGGAATAGAAGAAGTTGAAAGGTGTTGCTTCTTTTTGCTCATCTTCATTGGTAATAGAAGAGTCTTCATTGCTAGCAACGCTTTCTCTTTCAGGAAGATCGTATTCAGGAATATCTGGATCAGGGACGACTTCAATAGAAGAACTGCTTGTAACCGATGACGAAGAAGTTTCTTCAGAAGATGGAGTTGATGTCTCTGTTGATAGGGATATTTCGGAAGAGATGGGTGTAGGCTCTTTTGACTCGCTACTTTGTGTAGTCTCCGATACGATAGGCTGATTTTCTGAAACGATATCGCTTTCAGTGCTACTCGTTTCTCTCCCCGTACAACCAGCTAACCCAAATGCGCTTAATACCATTAATAACGAAACGGATTTTTGTTTTTTCATGAAATGTATACTCCTTTTCAGGTAAGAACATGGCCATTGTAAAAAGAAAGAAAATAAGGTCAATGAAAATGTAAAAAAATCACTAAGAATTTTCTTTTAAGGGGATCATAACCCTCTTTTAATACGTTTAACGTTATGCATGGTTATATAATCAATAGACCTTTCTATAACGAAAGTGTTCGCTTAAAAACAGATAGAAAGGCTATAACTAGTTGATTATGAAATTAATCTTCCTTGATATTGATAATACGTTGCTAGATTTTGATAAATATACCGAAGAGAGCTTGAAAAACGGATTCAAACATTTTTCCTTGCCAGAATTTGAGCCTTATATGTTAGATGTCTTTCATCGTGTAAATGATAAATTGTGGTGCCAAATCGAAGAAGGAACATTAAATATCGACGGACTTAGACATGTCCGTTTCCAGAATTTCTTCGAGGCTCTTCATATAAAGACCTCTTTTGACCCAACATTGTTTGAAGCGTATTACCGTTCTCGACTTTATGAAAGTGCGATACCTGTCGAAGGCGCATATGAGATGCTTGAATACCTTTCAAAGAAATATATCCTTGCGACAGCTAGCAATGGCCCGTATGAGCAACAGATGCATCGCTTGTCTCTTCCAAAGATGGATCGTTATTTCACCTATTTCTTTATTTCCGAAAAGATTGGCGTTTCCAAACCATCTCCTCTTTTCTTTTCGAAAGCGTTTGAAGAAATTAATGCAAATAGGTCGGAAATCATCCTTCCAAAGGACACCTGCATTATTGGAGACTCTTTAACTTCCGACATGAAAGGCGGATTAAACGCGGGAATGCATACCTGTTTCTTTAACAAGAAAGGGATAGATAATCTTTCTAGCGAAATTGATTTTGTGTTATCTGATTTAAGCAAAATCCCCGATGTTTTATAAAAAGAGGGGAGACGTGTATTCGTTTTCCTTCATTCCAATGATATTGTTTTGCTAGCCTTTAGCATTTCCAATACAATTTGGGTAGGTAGGACATGTCAATGAGCAAATCACAAAAAGTAGTTTTATTAGTTCTTCATGTTTTGAGTGATTTTTTGTTACTGCTTCTAGGTTTCTTTATTTATTTAATTTTTGCTGTGATCGGTGGCATAGGGGATAGCATTCAGGGTGGAGGTAATAGCACTTCGACACAAACGACTTTGACATCTCTGTATTTTTTAGTTCCGATAGGCGTTGCTCTTCTTTTAGATATTCTTAGTGTGGTTTTCTTCTTTTTTAAGAAAGAAAGTACGAAAGTGAGAAGGACAAGCATACTTGTTTTTGAAATAGTGATTTGCCTTATTGTAACAGCTTTAGATGCTTATTTGATTGTGGGATGTTTTCTCAATTTAGGAGAAGAAGGTGGAATTATGAATTTTGTCTATATGTTTATTCTTCTTTTCCTTTTAGCGGGTTATTTAGCATTACATATCTTAACTATGAAGAAATTTTGTTTCTTAAAGAAGAAGGAAACAGCCATTTCTTAAAAAAGTAGGTAAGATATTTTCATGCGTTCTACTTTTTACCTTGATCGAAAACAGAAACCGGAAACAGCTAAAGCCCAAATCTTTTTTGCTGCCGCTTCTTTTTTTGAAGGAATGGTGATTTCTTTTCTCACCATCTTTTTAAATGAATGTAGAAAACAATTGGGTTGGACATCAAAAATGTCTTCTTTGAGTTTGTTTTTACCTCCTTTTGGTGCAGCAATCGGTATCTTTATTTGCTCTTTTTTCGTTTCTCATCAAAAGAGCAATCTCAAAATTATGAGAGGTTTAATTTGTGGGAGTTTTCTTTCTATCCTTGTTTTTTCTTTGCTTGGCATCTTTCTTCCAACGGGTTTAAATTCAGCAGGCGAGATTATTAAAAAGGGAGAATACTATACGTTATTTGCCTTATTTGTTCTTTTCTCTTCTATTTTGATGGGACTTCATTGGGCGTTTCTTTCTTTTCACGCTTCATGTGCAGCCGACATTAATTTTGCAGAGGGAAGCAGATACGGACATATCTGTCTTTATGGGGTTTTGATGCCAGCGATTGCCTCTCCTTTAGCAGGCTTTATTGCGGAATCGTATTTTATTGGATATAAAGGATATTTGTTTCTCTTTCTTGTTTCGTGTCCTTTGTTGATTTTACTTTTCGGGCTTACTTTTATTTTTAAGCCATTCCCTAGCTCTTTATATCACTCCGATAGTGATGAACATGTCCCAACGAAGTTATTGTTTCAGAATAAAAACTATGTCTTTTATCTCTTTTTAGCGTCTTTATGGATCCCTCTTATTTGGGCAAGTGATTCTTTGACTTCGTCTTTGTGGTCTTCCTATGAAAGCCTTACGGAAACGTTAAATTCTTTCAATCCTCTGACATGGGGTATTTATTTAGGTGTGAGTTATCTTTTCGAATTCCTTTTTGTGTTTATTAACACTCATTTTGGAATTGGGAAAAAGATTCGTTTCTCTTTGAGTCTAGCGTTAGGGCTTATTTGCATTGAAACCTTATCATTTGGCCTTTTCTCTTATTTCTTTGTTGGTCCAGAGCACGTTTCTATATTCTTGGCTGTAGGTATCATTTTGATCCATTCCCTTAAAGGCATGGCAAGTGGCTTATATGTTACAAGCAATCTAGGTATGCTTAACCATATTTTAGGGCCAAAGCTAAGAAGAAAAGCGGTTTTTATTGCCCCGCTTATCTTTCAACTAGTGAACTCTGTTCTTCAACTTTGTTATCCTTATTTTACTGATGTTACTTTTATTGTTTTCTTTGTGATGAGTGGAATTGCTTTCGCTGGGTTGGTGTTATCGACCTTCCTCGACGTCCATCTTTTGCATCACCCAGAAGAAATGAAGGATTGATAAAGTTATTCGACGATTGGCAAAGATAAACGAATTAGATCGTGAGAAAGTTCCTTTTCTTCGATGTCTAAGCCTTTAACATAAGCGAAATAAATGGTGCTAGCGAAAGCGCCGGCATAAAAAGCAGAGGTGATTTTGCTATTCACTTTTTTGGTTAAGAATTTGTCATAATTCTTTTCTAGTCTCGTAAAGATGTCTTGGATAAAAATATTAAGGCTATAGAAAAGGACGCGAGACGTATCGTTTTGAATCATTTGTTTGAATGGTAAATCGGTGGTGTAGAAAAAATGAACAATGACTTCGACACTTTTACGGAAATTGAAGATACGGGTCGCATAGAATGTCTTATCTAAGATTGGTTTGATTTCTTTTAAAAGGGCATTTTCATAACGCTCAAAAAGGAAAACGAGCAACTCGTTCTTATCATTAAAATTGTTATAGAAAGTGTTTTTGGAAATCAATGCACGATCCGTAATGTCTTTAATGGATATTTCGGACATGCTTCTTTCTTTTAAGAGATCTTCCAATGCGTTTGCTAAATCTCTTTTCGTGCGTACGATACGCGCATCCTCTTTATTAATAATAGTAGTTTCGTCTGTCATACTTCGTCTCTTCTTTCGAACGTGAAAAATTTTAACACTAAAGTATTGTAAATGGAATAGTGTTGTAATAACATACTTTGCGATAGTTATTGTACTAAAGGTCAATAACTTCTAAGGAGGTCAAGAATATGAACGATGTCATTGAAATCAAACACCTTACAAAAGACTATGGCGAAGGCCGTGGTGTATTTGATGTTTCTTTTTCCGTCCATGAAGGTGAATGTTTCGGTTTCTTAGGACCAAATGGAGCTGGGAAATCTACAACAATTCGTCATTTGATGGGCTTTAGCGTTCCTGATTCTGGAGAGACGTTACTTCGTGGCGAGAACTCCTTAAAGAATAGAGAGAAGATCATGCAAGGCGTCTCTTATATCCCTGGAGAAGTGGCTCTTCCTCTTGCCTTAAAAGGATCAGAAGTTATTGAAGAACAAATGAAACTCAAGGGAATGAGTGATAGAACCTTCCTCGATTGGCTTATTAAAACCTTTGAGTATGATCCTAATTTATATTGTAAGGAAATGTCTCTTGGGATGAAAAGAAAGACCGCGATTATTTGTGCGTTCATGTCTGACCCCGACATCATCATTATGGATGAGCCTTCTTCTGGACTTGATCCTGAGATGCAAGAAAGATTCATTAACCTTGTTGAATTAGAAAAGAAGAGAGGCAAAACCATTCTTCTATCTAGCCACATATTCCAAGAAGTGGATGCGTGTTGTGACCGTATTGCCGTCATTAAGGATGGCAAGATTGTTTCCAATTTTGTTGCCAATGATTTGAAACACAAGAGCACAAAACAATACCACGTCACCTATGAAAATCAAAAAGAGAAGAATGCGGCAAAGAAAAGCCTAGCATCGCATCATTTCAGGGTAGAGGATAGCAGCGTAAATCCTTGCCGCCTCTCCGCTTATGTGGATGAAAAAGACATCAATCGTTTTGTGAAAGAAATGCCACGAGAGGGCTTTGTTGACTTCTCGGAGAAGAAAGAAACTTTGGAGGATTATTTCATGTCCTTCTACAAAGAAGACAAGACTTATGGAGGAATTAAGAAATGAGTGAAGAAAAGAAAACCGTTATCTCTGTGAATCATGTCTTTAAAGATTATGGGCAAGGGAGAGGGAACTTCGATGTCGATTTTCAAATAAAAGATGGAGAGACCCTTGGCATTGTTGGAGAAAACGGAGCAGGAAAGACAACCCTTATTCGTCAAGTGATGGGCTTTATCAAATCCGATACAGGGAACATCAATATTTATAACTTTGATGCCTATAAAGATTCCGCTTCAACGAAATGCTATATGGGTTACATTCCAGGAGAAATCAATTTTCCAGACGTTCGTTCAGGAGATCAGTTCTTGCATGATTATGGCAGAGCTCTTGGTATGAAAGACGCAGATTTCGCCTATGCGGATGAAATCATCTCAAGAATGCAGCTTGATATCCGCGCTTATCCAAAAAGAATGAGTAAGGGCATGAAACAAAAAACGAGTATCGTGGCCGCCATGATGCTTAAAGCTCCTATCATCATTATGGATGAACCTTCTATCGGACTGGACCCTCTTATGAGAGAAGAGCTTCTCAAACTCATCCTCGAACAAAAAGAGAGAGGGGCAACGATGTTGATGTCTTCGAATACAATCGAGGAACTTGAAAGAGTTTGTGACCGTGTTGCCTATATGTCTCAAGGAAAAATCTTAGATATAGCCGACGTCCATGAAATTCAATCACGTAAAGTAAGAGACTTTAAGATTGAATTCAAGGAAGCAAGGGATTACCAATCCTTTATCAAAACCAGGAAAGACATATTAAGGTTACAGCCTCAATATCACCAAGTTACCGTACGTATCGATAAAAAAGAAATACCTCATCTATTTGATCAATTAGAGAAATACGATCTCAAATTCATCTCGGAAGTGAAATACAATCTCACGACCTACTTCAATGAAAGAAGAAAAGCCTTAAATAAGGAGGAAAAGTAAAATGCAGAAGAAAAAGAATGTTGTAACCCCAGTCGTTGCAGAAAATACTCAAGAAAGCGTTATGGCTTTACCACCCGAGCTTTCTAATACCAACGGAACAAAGAAAAAAGCGAAAAGAAATCCTTTGTTCTCTTCCGCTTTGTTTAAAGAATCACTCCATTCTAATCGTCGTGGTTTAAGCGTCGTTTCGATTGGGAACGCTTTAATCATGGTGATTATCATCTCGATTCTCTCTACCCTCCATATTAATTCCACAGCCTCTGCTTTAGCCGATCTTTTTGATAATGCAGATTATGAAAACACCATTAAGAGCGGTGCTATCTCTCTTTATTCTGCTTATGACAATACAGCAGAAGCTTATGAGACTTTTATTGCTTCAGACAATAAAGCCCAAAACCTTATTGATACGGAAGTAAGCAAAGTAGAGGATACGACTCTTAACTCTAGTGTCAATGCAGCAAAGAAACTCTATGACGCAACTTATAGCGTTACTCCTGGAGATAGTGCGACAAAGAAGAATGTTGCTAAGAGTGCAACCCTTGAAGTGGTGAATAAAACCATCGATGCGAATGGGGATTATACCGAAGAAGAAAAGACTGTTGCTAAGAGCATTATCTCTTATTACTTCGATATTTATGCGTCCGATACAAGTAAGAGCACAAAAGATATTTTAAAACTCGCCATTCCTGAAGCTTTTACGGACAGCGTTGTTAGTGTTTATCACCTTGATGAAGCAAAAAGAGCGGGGACGTATACTCTTTTAGCCGATGCAATTAGCCGTGTTTATGACAAATCTGAAAAGCAAGAAGAAGTGAAAACCGATACAGCTTTAAAACTTCTCCCTGTGCTTGCAAGCGAGGATACTTCCTCTTTTATTGGTGGACTTTGTTCCGGACTTGAAGAAATTTATTTCAAAGACAAAGCAACTTATCTAAAAGATGAAACGATTCGTAGCCTATATGTTTCTACCTCTTGCCAAGAATATGTTACCAATACTCTTTCTTCCTTTGCTTATTATCAATACCTTCCAGATTTCACCGTGGAATATAAGACAAGTGATCTTGGCTGGCCAATTCGTTTAGTCGGCACAGGAAAATATGCGGAAAATGGTAATGAAATCAAAGAAGAAATTGAAGTAAAGACTTATAACCCAGATGTTTTCGTTAAGGAAAAAGAAAAGATGGGTAAAACCAGCAATATGCTTCAAAAGATGAGAAAGGAAGCGTTAACTGGTGAAGAATATACCGATGAAGAAATTGCTGACGCAAAGAAAGAGGCTCAAGAAAATATCAGCACGATTTCTTTGAATCTTAGCAACTTTATGAAGTCTTATCTTGATAGAAAAGATGGGAAGAACGCTTATTATGATAAAAATGGCGTGAATAAAGAAAACATTGCTTCTCGTGCTGAGAAAGAAGTCTCCGAAATGGCAAGACTTACCTTAATTAGCACCTATAACGAGAAACACGAACCTAAGATTTCTAGCATTGAGGAAATTACGGTTGAAAACTCTTCTATGTCTGGAAAAGAAATGATGACCTTGGTGAAGGGATATGCCGCAAGTGGCATCTCTTCCTACGAAACTTACTATTCTGATTATCAAGAAAGCGGTTATTCCTTAACGGATAGCAACCTCCTTGCCATGAACAAAGGTAGCCAAGGCGTTATGGCCCAACTTCCTACAAGCGTTGATGAATCCCTTAAAGAAATGGGAGGTATGAATACATACGGCATTATCGTTGGTGTTGTCGCCTTCGGGATTGCTGCCTTGCTTATTCCAATGGTCTATACCATCTTGTTGGCAAAGAGCCTCGTCTCTGAAAAGGTTGAAACAGGCTCTCTTGCCTTCACCTTATCTACTCCAACCACAAGAAACTCCTTCATCTTTACCCAAGGCTGCTATCTTGTTTTCTCGGAAGTGGTAATGGCTCTTACCTTACTTGTTGCAAGTATTGTCACAAGAGAAATAGGTATTTGGGCTGGTTCAACCGACTTATCTACAAGTTTGCCAATTGCTGATCTTTGCTTATACGCTCTTGGTAACTTCATGGTTGCTCTTGCTGTTTCTGGGATTAACTTCCTTGCTTCATGTCACTTCAACAAAACCAGCGAATCCATTGGTGTTGGTGGAGGACTTACGATCTTCTTCTTCATTTGCTCTATTCTTGGCTTGTTTGCAACCAAAGCCATTCCAGGAACAATCCGTATTACAATGATGTCCATCTTCAACTACATGACTATTGACTCCTTATTCGATGCCCTTGCTGTTATGGCGCAAGACTATGGAACCTATTGGTTCAAGTTGATGTTCCTTCTTATCATTGCTATTGTGACATATGTTCTTGGCGGATTTGATTTCAAGAAGAAAGACTTGCCACTTTGATGAACTAGCAAAAAACAAAACGGATGTGAATGAAAAAACACATCCGTTTTTATGTTGTTATGGTTTTAGTTATTTATTGTTTTACGTACCAATAGCCCGCTTTTCTAGAGCCCATTCTTCCTATGATGCCTTGTTTAGATAAATTATCTAGATGCCTATGAACAGTTGGCAAAGACTTTTTGGTTATAACTGACAATTCTGAAATGGTGACGTATTTATTGCTTTTTATCGCTTCGACAATGATTTTATCAATGTCGTTTATCTTATCATTTATCTTATCATTTATCTTATCATTTAAGAAATTTTCTTTCCTTTTGAATACGAAAGTAAAACCGAATTCATCATTGGAATATTCGTATTCGATACCGTTTTGTGCACATAAAGTGAACGTCCGATCGAAACCAGTTCCAAAAGCATCAATATAGCCGTATTTATATAAGACATCAGAAATCAAAATGTTTCTAATTTTGCTTCCAATATTGCCTGAAGCAAATTTAATTGGATCAATGTTTTTAATGATTGTCCCCGGGTTGTATATTTTTATTGTTGATTTGTATATTGAATATTGGTTGTAGTCACCATTGATTGCGTAAGAACAATGGGCGAAAGAATTTATGATTATCTCGCGTAAAGCTCTTATTGGTATTTCCGGCGTCTCTACACGCTGCAAACCCTCTATATTTGATTTATACGAAATGTGATTTTGGATGTATGAAACGCTTTCTTCTATGCATTCAAATATATTACCTTTAAACTCTTTGATTTCGCCAAATTCTGTTCTTGAGTCTGTTGGATAATTGGCTTCTTTAATTTTTAATGGTTTATTGTTGCCGAATAAATACCAGCCGGCATTATTCAATTTATCATTTTCGGTTAATAAACCTAATTTTCTTAATGCTTCTGAAGCATTTCTATAGACATAATTAAGACGCCCCTTTTCATTTGCCGTTCTAATGCAATCTATTAAAAGATCTTCATTAATATCATTTACGCCATAAATTGTTTCTGTTTTTTCCCAACCAGAATAATTTTCCTCTTTATTGTCAAAAAAACGTTTCAGCTGAGATGAACTCATTAAAATGTCAGCGTCGTCAATTCTAATATAATACCTTCCGTACGCGGAATAAGGGGTATCTTTTCCCTCGACTACGACCTTTATTATTTTTTTACCTTCCTCTTCTAAATCGTCTATAAATACTGTGCTAGGCAGAGGTTTAAGGTTATTTTGAATTTCATGTGTTATGTCGGAAATGGTCTTTTTACCAATATTTTGTCCAACGATTCGCCCCTCATCGTTTATTCCAAAATATAACTCCCCACGCTGATTTTTGTTTAACATCGAACTCAAGGAAATGATTCCTTCCTTTAATTGGGCTAAAGACTTTTTTAATTCGACAACTTCGTTTTCTTTGAACATTGGTAATTCTCCTTCTCCGACTGGGTTTATCTTATCATTTATCTTATCATTTATCTTATCATTTCATTCAAAACGAATGATAAATTAAATCCCCAATGCGGATGAAGAGAAGGTTATTTGTCGTGTTATCTTTATCTCCAAGAAATACATTTCTTTGGTTTCTTAAAGAAATCTATCCAATTTATTGTGTACGAAAAAGAAATCAGATGGCAAAAATAGAGATAAGTGATTAAATAAAGAGCTGTATGGAAAAAATAATTGTTTTGGATTTTGGCGGCCAATATAATCAATTAATCGCCAGAAGAGTGAGACAAACGCACGTTTATAGCGAAGTCTTACCTTATACGACCTCTTTAGATGTTCTTTCTTCGCCTGAGATCAAAGGCATTATCTTCACCGGTGGACCAAACAGCGTTTACGATGAGAAATCTCCTCATATCGATGCGAAGATCTTTTCTCTTGGAAAGCCAATCCTTGGCATTTGTTATGGCGCTCAACTTATGGCCTATACCCTTGGGGGCAAGGTGGAAGGCTGTGAGTCTTCCGAGTTTGGAAATATTGAAGTGACGTTAAATTCTCCATCGATATTAACGAAAGACGTTCCTCAAACAAGTAACGTCTTCATGTCACATAATGATCAAGTTACCATCCTTCCTGAAGGATTCACTTGCATTGGAAGTAGTGCGCATTGCCATAATTCCATTTTCGTGAATGAAGAAAGAAAACTCTATGCGACCCAATTCCATCCCGAAGTGGAGCATAGCGAATATGGCCAAAAGATTATTGAGAACTTTGCATGGAATATCTGTAAGTGCTCCCCGAATTGGAAACCTTCTTCCTTTATTGACGATAAGATTAGGGAAATTCGTAAACAAGTCGGAGATAAGAAAGTTATTTGTGCTTTATCGGGTGGAGTGGATTCTTCGGTTGTTGCCGCTTTGATTGGAAGAGCAGTTGGCTCTCAATTAACCTGTGTATTTGTCGATCATGGGCTTCTTAGAAAAGATGAGGCAAAGAATGTTATTGCCACCTTCTCTAACAAAGAGAAATTTGGCTTTAATTTCATCCCAGTGGACGCGTCTAATCTTTTCTTAGAGAGACTAAAAGGAGTTACCGATCCCGAACAAAAACGAAAAATCATCGGCAAATCCTTCATCGATGTTTTTAAAGAAACAAAAGAAAAGATTCCACATTGTGAATATCTTGCTCAAGGAACAATCTATCCAGATCGCATTGAATCTGGCTTAGGCATTTCTCAAACCATTAAATCTCACCATAACGTTGGAGGCCTTCCAAAGGATTTAGGATTCGAAGGACTTGTTGAACCTTTAAAAGATTTATTTAAGGATGAAGTCAGAGAGCTAGGGCTTTTATTGGGATTACCTCATGAACTCGTTTATCGTCAACCATTCCCAGGACCGGGCTTAGGTATTCGTATCATTGGTGAAATCAGCAAAGAAAAGATTCGTATCGTCCAAGATGCGGACGCTATATTCCGTGAAGAAATTGCTAAAGCAGGCTTAAACAAAAAGATTAACCAATACTTTGCAGCCTTATCCAATATGCGTTCTGTTGGCGTTATGGGTGATGGAAGAACTTATGACTATGCGGTTGTTCTTCGCGCGGTGACGACGGATGACTTTATGACTGCTAAACCAGCTAATATTCCATTTGAGGTTATTACTCATATCTCAAACCGTATTGTGAATGAAGTCAAAGGGGTTAATCGCGTTGTTTACGACTTTACTTCAAAACCACCGAGCACTATTGAATTGGAATAAAAAAGAAGGCGCGCCTTGTAAACATAAGAGGCGTGCCTTCTTTTTGGGTGTAGATAACACCTCATCGTTTCTTTTCGTTTTTGATTTTCGTTTTTAATCTACGTATCGCGTCCTTTTGCTCGTAGGAGAGACATTCTTTAGGAACAATGAAGGAAGAATACCAGCTTTGTCCTATTTTGAAACAACGACGGCTTTCTTTGATATAGAGAATTGGTTGCCTTTCCACAACAAAATTATTCGAACGCAGCATACGTTCTGTGACAACGACCCTGCGGTTTAGCACAATTGTGCTGTTTTGAAGTTTCCCTTGTGTGGGCCGAGAAAAACAAACATACAGAAGAAGGGAAAAATAAAGAAAAAGCAAAAAAATGAAGATTAGCATGGTTAAGTAATATATTTCGAGATTACTGATGGTGGATGTCCGAAGCCCAAATACCAATTTAAAAATCATCCAAATATCAAAAAACATCAAAATCAAGAATGGTAGTAACAGCACCCATCCTTCTAAAAACTTTAGCCTACTAATTGTTTTTCTGTTTGACGATGTTCGTATTCTTTGTTCTTCTTCCATGCCGTTACAACCCTAGCCAGAATTTGACGTCCGTCTCGTTTTTAAATCCGAATACTCTTCCGTCAATTCCGCTTTCTTTTTTAATATTGTAAAGGAAAAATCAATTTTTAAAAATATAGAAAAACGTCGTCTACTATATTCATGAAAAGCAAAGAAAACCAAAAATAAACTAACCCAAGCTTCTTTTCTTTCTTCAACAAAGAAATACATTCTTTGCCTTTTAATAAATGTTATCTTTTTTGATAATTCGGTGCATCCTTCACGATGTTTATATCATGAGGATGTCCTTCGATTAAACCGTTATTCGTGACTTGAATGAAAACGGCTTTTTCTTTCAACTCGTTTAGATTGTGAGCGCCACAATAACCTAAACCGCTATGGAGACCACCAAGTAATTGATAGATGACATCGGACACTTTTCCTTTATAGGAAGTAATCCCTTCAATGCCTTCTGGGACAAGCTTGTTTTGCTCCGTGTTTTTATCTTGGAAGTAACGATCAGCAGAACCTCTAGACATGGCTGCTAATGAGCCCATTCCAACATAGGATTTATATTTCTTTCCGTTAGATTCAATGATTTCGCCTGGGGTTTCATCACATCCGGCTAACATAGAGCCTAACATGACAGCGTTTGCGCCAAGAGCCAATGCCTTCACGATGTCTCCCGAATATTTGAGCCCACCATCTGCGATGACTCCAATTCCTTTGTCTTTGCAATATGTGGCAACTTCATCTACGGCAGTGGCTTGAGGACAACCAACTCCAGCAATAACACGTGTTGTGCAAATAGATCCAGGGCCAATACCTACTTTAACGGCATCTACGCCTGCATCAATTAAAGCTGCTGCAGCTTCTTTTGTGACGATGTTTCCGGCGATGAGATTTATCTCTGGATATAGTTTTCGTATTGTTTTCACGGCATCAATAATGTTTTTAGAATGGCCATGTGCGGAATCTAGAACAAGTACATCTACGCCCGCTTTAAGAAGAGCTGAAACTCTTTCTGACATGTTTTCAGAAACGCTGATGGCTGCTCCTGAAAGAAGACACCCATTCTTATCTAAAACGGCATTAGGGTAGCCTTTGGTATCCGCTTCCTTGACTAATAAGGCTTCCTTTGCTTGATTCTCAATGGATAGATTTTTATGGATGATAGCCAATCCTCCTAAACGTGCAAGGGCTATCCCCATTTCGTGTTCGCTTACCGTATCCATCGCAGCAGATAGGATTGGGATGTTTAGATGGATGCGCTTGGTGAGGTATGTGTCGATTTTCGTTTCTTTTGGCAAGACATTGGATTCTTGGGGGATGAGGAGAAGGTCATCATAAGTGAGACCTAACCTAATTTTTTCCAGTTTCATTTCGACTCCTTTGAAATGTATTTCGAATACCTTAGAGCAAAAAGAAAGGGAAATCTAGATAAAAAGTAAATAGAGCGCTTTCTTGTTGGAATGCCTATTTTTCCTTGGTATTATCTATATTTGGGCGTTGTTAAAATAAGAGAAAAAATCGTGTTTTTTCTATAAAGCAAAACGTTTTTTGAATATGTGTATTATTGGCCTTTCTGTTTAAAAGCAAAAAATATTCATGTTAATAGCAGAATGTAACCCAATTAACAAACGTTGCGACTGGGAATCTGGTGCTTATTAATTTATGGTGCTTCATTTATCTATTTGAATTTGTGATAAGCATATTTTCCAATTCTTGTGTCGATTAAAATGTCATTTCCCTTAAATTTAGCTAAGGAGGACATCAATGTTCTTTTTGATATATGGGTCTCTTTCATTATTTCTTCGTTTGTAACACCGAAATAAGAGAAGAAAGATGCTTCATTTATGAATTTAAAAATCTTTTCTTCGGATGGAGTAAGGCTTAAATCGTGTTTTACGTTATTTAACTTTTCTTTAATAGTAGAAAATTGCTTGATTAGCAATTCTACTTCATCTAATAGGATTTTTAAGATTGTTTCTACGTATGCGTTTAAGCAGCCAAATTCATATTTATCGGTTGCTTTCTCAAAGGCTTTGTAATATTTGCTTTTTTCACGTAAGAAAGCAATTGCAATAGCAAAAGAGAAATAACTTCTGGTCTCCGAATATACCCCATTGGAAAATAAAAACCTGCCAAGTCTTCCGTTTCCGTCATAATAAGGGTGAATATATTCAAACATGAAATGACACAAAATCATTCTCACATATAGTTCATTCTTAGAATTGTAGCAATGAATAAACTCTTCCATCCATTTGTTGATATTCTTTTCCCCGTAGACGCCTGTGTGGATAGGCTTGATTCCATTCGTAATATAAACAGGCCCCTTTCTAAAATACATTCCATCAGGAAAATCCTCTTTTTCAATGGTGTCTTTCAAAACGATCTCGTAGAGACTACGAATGTCTAAACATGAATTGATTTTTAAACCACCGTGTTCCAATAGAAGCTTATAGGCGTTTGCAATAGAGATGATCTTCACGTTTTTGGAAGTGGTTAGGTTATTGATTGCTTTCAATACATCATGCTTGGTTGAAAAGAGATTTTCAATTTTGTTTGTTGATTGAATTTCATCAATGAGGAAGGATTGAATGATTTGCTTCTTCGAAAAGCTCGAAAAAGAATCAATCAAACAATCTAATCTTACGATCTTCGTATTTAATTCAATTACTTGGTTCGTGACATCAAGGGATTGGTTAAAAAAGAATTTTCCGTCTAATAAATGAATGCTATTGCTGGATTCTTTTAAATCTTGCAAATAAGAATCAAAGTCTTCTTCATTTAATTTAAAGAATTGGGACTTAACACTCATTTATTGCACCTCTGATGTTATTTTATTGTTTAAAAGTGCAAAAATAAATAAAAATTGCACTTCAAATAACAAGATTGAAAAAAACAAAAAAACTCTTAGCGTAACGTTGCTTTTGTACTTCGTTGTTAGAAATTCTTTATAAGAGATATGTGTTCTCTTTTGCTTTCGCTTTGAGAACGAAGGAAACAATTCCGTTTGCAAGAATAACGCTTGAAGCAGCCACAGAAGTAAAACCGATGCTGCCTTGATCAACTAATTCCAACATATCAGAAATGTTCGTATTAACGGCTTTCAGGCAAATGATTTCTATTGGCATTAAAGTTGTTAGGAGGATAGATAAGAAAAGTATTATGGCAGGGAAAACAATCAGGGTCGCGCTCTTTTTGGCCATAAAGAGATTTCTTGCTGTTAATACAGAAAGAACACAAACGGCAATAATGATAAGAGCTGTTAAGAGCATAGGGATAACAAGATAAGCGATTGCAATATTTGCTTCCTCAACGGTTATACTCCCTGCTGATATCAATCTTGCTATCGATGTCATTTCTGAGTAGAAAAAGGAAATGAAACCGACTTGAGAAGGTGCTGTGACAGAAGAAGTAGGAGGTGTGACAAGAGCATAGCTTCCAGCAAATCCGCTAACTAAGCCAATCGTTTGAAAAACAAGAACGGCAATACAAATATAAGAAGCGAAACAAAGGCCTTTGCCTTTTTGGAAAGAGAAGACAAAGCGATAGGCAAGTTTTAAGATAAGTAAGAACACGCCTAAGCCAAAAATAGAAGCAACGCCACTCCCCATTCCAACTAAAGTTCCTTGAGTAATAGTTAAGATTGCATACATTAAGGCATAGAAAGCGCTGGTAGATAAAATATTCGCGATAAGGTATATATCGCTAGAAGATTGTTTCTTTTGCTTCAAACATTTTGCTTCTTTGACGATGCCTAAAACGCCAAAAGTAATGATTGCAGCAAAAAAGAGTAATGTAGAAATGGCCATCGTCAAAATAAGACCGCCATTGGCCATGTCTAAGACTTGATAACCTAAGCTTGTATCAGGATATGCATTTTTAACTTGTTGAAAGAGATCAATTATTTCTTTAAGACCGACGCTAGCAAATCCATTCGTTGTAACCATAGAAAGATAACTGCTACCTAATAACATGATCGATAAAGAAAAATAAACAATCATCGAAATGGATAGGATCATGCTAAAGATGTGAGATAGCTTTTCTTTGGTGTTTCGTGAATCTTTTTTGGTGGGAGTCTTTTCTTCTTGAACTAACGAAGTGCCGCAACCTTCACAAAAGAGGGCATCTTCATCGTTTTCTTTGCCACATTTTGGGCAAACCTGTTTACGAGGCGAAATGGAAGAGCCGCAATATTTGCAAAATGTCGCGCCATCTGTCACTTCTTTTCCACATTTAGGACAATTCATAGGGTATCTCCTTGCAATCAACCATTGTCGGTAACTAAACTCAATTTCTAGATGAGTTTATGCACATGTTTTTCCCTTCCTATTCATTTTATTGCCTAGAAAAGCGAAAACAAACAAAAAACGTGCTTATGAAACGCGAAATGCTCTCTTTCTATTTTATATACTCACGAGTATAATACTCATAAGTATATAGGAGGAAACACTATGTTTTTTGGGAGAGAGTTAGAGTTAAAAACTTTAGAGAAAGAGTATTCGAAGAAAAACTCGTTATGTGTTGTTTACGGTACAAGAAGAATTGGAAAAACCTGTCTAATAAACGAATTTATCAAGGACAAAAAGAGCATCATGTTTCAAGCTAAAGAGGTTTCGAATCAAGATAATCTGGCATCCTTTTCCTATAAAATTTTAGAAAGCTTTGGCCGAAAAGATGAATATGTATACTCCTCCTGGGAAAAGGCTTTTGATGCGGCTATTTCGTTTTTTCATGGCGAAAAGGGAGTTATTGTTATCGACGAGTATCCATATTTAGTGAAGGCATACGAAGGAATTACCTCGATTATTCAAGATATATTCGATAATAAAATTAAGGATGGCAACATCATGTTAATCTTGTCGGGTTCCAATTTGTCTTTTATGCAACGTGAATTTGTGGATAAACAATCACCCTTATATAAAAGAGCGACGCTAAAAATGAAAATAAATAAAATGCCTTTTAATGAAGCAGCTCTCTTTTTAGATGGCTACTCTAACGAAGAAAAAATGAAATTTTTATGTATATTTGGAGAATATCCATATTATTTATCAAAAATTAATCGTGCACTTTCGTTTGAAGATAACGTAAAAGAGCTTTTATTTAATGAAAATTCTATTTTATTGGATGTTCCAAAACTGGTTTTATCTAATTCCTCAAGAGAACAAAATTTTTATAATTCGATTTTGCTTGCTCTAGCAGGAAAGAAAAAAGGCCTGACGGAATTGGCAAATCTCATGCACGATAATGCCACGAAAATAAACAAGTATTTAAAAACGTTGCTCGATTCGGAAATGGTGATAAAAAAAGAAACATACAATTCTACCCGACAAACCTATTACTATATTTCTGATCCTGTTCTTCGTTTCTATTATCAATTTCTGCTTCAAAATATAGAAAAAATTGAGGCGGGATATGGTTTGATTCTTTATGAGAGACTAAAAGGGGAGATTGATCAGTTTATCGCTCACTCTTTCGAAGACGTTGCCATCTCCTATATGGAATTTTTGGGTAAAAAAGGAAAATTGAATGGCATCTTTTATCCTATTGAAAATCTTACGATAGATAATTCTGAATTGGGGAGATCGATAGAAATTGATGGCATTGCAAGAGACAACGATTCTCTGTTAGTAATAGAGTGCAAATTCACTAACAAAAAGCGTACTTTATCCGATTTTGAAAAAATGTTAGAAAACACATCAATTAAAATGTTTTCTAAGATTAAGGATTTTAATTATTTCATAATTTCCAAAAATGGATTTGAAGACTCTTTGTTGCATTTAAAAAATGAGAATCTCCACCTCATTTCATTAGATCAAATGTTCGAACTCTAATTTAAAGGGGAATCTATTATCTTTTTAAGTCCTTATTAATGTTAAAGGCTTCGCTATGACGCCCTTTTACCTTTAGAAGTACGTTTTTGCCTCTTTGTTTTTAGAAACCGACTGGGTTTCAATTTCTTTTCTAATCCTCCTTATCTCCTTTGCTCTTCCTGTTAAAATAAAAGAAACTTAGGTGAGGGAACTTTATGAAAATTATTCATGCGGCGGATTTGCATCTTGGATCGAAGATTGAAGCCAAGCTTAAAGACATTTCGGAAGAAAGAAAAGCGGAAGTGCGGAACTCTTTCTTACGTTTAGCCAAATATGCCCATGAGAATGATATTCATGTCGTTCTTTTAAGTGGAGATGTTTTTGATTCCGATAGGCCTTTTAAAAAAGACAAAGACACGTTCTACAGTGTTATCAAACAATATCCTGATATTGATTTCTTATATCTTAGAGGAAATCATGATACCGAAGAAAAGAATGAGGACGTGTATCCAAATTTGAAAACATTTTGTGAGGAGTGGCGTACTTATTCCTATGGAAATGTGGATATCACCGGTCTTGAATTAGGACCAAACAATTCCACGTCTTTTTACTCCACCCTTTCGTTAAATCCAGAACATATCAATATTGTGATGTTACATGGAACATTAAGCGACTCAGTTGGTTTAGAAAAGATAAAACTGTCTAATTTAAAGAATAAGAACATTGATTATTTAGCATTAGGGCATATTCATTCCTTTGAGGATGGAGAAATCGATAAAAGAGGGCATTATGCTTATTCTGGATGCTTAGAAGGCAGAGGATTTGACGAAACAGGTGAGAAAGGATTTGTTCTTCTAGATATAAATGAAGATAAATTGTCTTATTCCTTTCACCCATTTTGTGAACGTATCATTCGTGAAATAAATGTAGATGTCTCTTCTTTAAATAATATCCCTTCTATCATCGCTAAAGTAGAGAAAGAAGTATCATTCAATTCGAAAGACATATATCGTATCAATTTGATTGGCGATGTACCTTTTGATTCTTCTTTTTCAGCAAAAGATATAGAAAGCTATTTAAAAAATGACGCTTACTTCGTGAATGTGAAGGATAAGACTATGCCTCTTATTGAGCCTAAGAAATACGAGAACGATCTTTCCTTAAAAGGGGAATTCGTTAGGGGCGTGTATGCAAATACGGAGCTAAGCGATGAAGATAAAAAACGAATTGTTGCCTTAGGATTAAAGGCCTTAGAAGGGAGGGAATTGGATTTATGAAGTTATTAAAATGCCATATCGTTGGTTTCGGAAATTGGAAAAACAAAACCATTGATTTTCAAGACGGTTTAACTTCCGTTTGTGAGAAAAACGGCTTTGGTAAAAGTAGTCTTGCCTCCTTTATTCGCGCGATGTTTTATGGTTTAGAGAGAGTAACAAAAGCCAACAACGAACGTAAGAGAGCCTTGCCTTTTGACGGTTCTCCTTGTGGTGGATCTTTAGATTTTGAATGGCAAGGAAATCAATATTCCATAGAACGTTCTTTCATTGGAAAAACACCGAAAGACGATACGTTAATCTGTTATAAAAACGGAATTGAAACGAAAGAGTTGGGCGAAATTCCTGGAAATGTAGTTTTCGGCTTAGATTTAGATTCCTTCAACAGAACTATCTTTATCTCACCTACGGATTTAGAAATATCTTCAAGCGAAACTCTTAATGCGAAAATGTCCCATTTTGTCGAAGGCTCTTCCGATGGATGTGACTTTTCAAGTGTAAAAGAATCCCTTGAAGAATTAAAAAAGAAATACAAGCCACAGAAGAATGCAGAAACAAAAGGCCTTCTTGCTATAGAGGCAAACAAAATCAATGACTTAGAGATGCAAGAAACAAATCTTAGTAACATGAAAGCGGCCATGCCTGCTAAATATGAGAAGCTTCAAGAACTCGATAAGAACATCTCTATTAACCAGGAGAAAACTAAGAAAGCTGTTTCTCATAATGCCTTGATAAAAAGCTGGGAAAATTACGACCGCGAAAAAGAGAAGATTGACGAAAAGGAAAAAGAAATTCAACAATTGAAGGACAAATATCCTTTGGGAATGATTTCTTTAGCAGAAGAAACCTCTATGAAAGGTCTTCTTGAACAATATAAATTAGATGGCAATACCTATGCCAATTTAAAACTATCCATTGCTGAAAAAGATGGATACGACAATTTGAAACTTCGTTTTGAAGAAGATGTACCTACCCCTTCCTTTTTAAACGAGCTTCAGGAATTAGTCCTTGCCTATAGCAATGAAAAAAGCAAAGAGCCTTTAAAGTTATCCTTAGAAGAATCCTCCTTGATTCGTTTGTTTGATGGCAGAAAAGTAAATTTGGAAGGCTTAGAAAAAAGAATGGTTACTTATCGTTCCTTAAAAAAGGAATATGACAAGGAGCCAGATCAGATTTCTGTTCCAACTGAACAAAAGAAGATCTCCTTAAAGACTCCTCTAATTTTTGGCTTATCTTTATTTATCCTCTTTTCTGTAATGGCTATCCTTCTAGGGATTTTCATCCATCCTGGTTGCTATTCTTTATTTGCTTTATCGGTGGTTTCCTTACTTATTCCAGCTGTTTATTATTTCAATGAAAAAAAGAAAAAAGCGGCCATGCCTACTAGTGAGAATCAGCCAAACCTCCGAAAGAAAGAAATGGGAGAGAACCTTACGGAATTAAAGATTAATCTTTCTTCGACTTTCAAAGCCTTTGCAGTGGATGAGAATGAATTAGAAGGTTCGTTTGCTCTTTTTAAAGCGAAATACGATTCGTATTTAAAAACGCTTCAACACGAAAAAGATTTAAACCAAACGAATGAACAAAATAGACTTTCTTATCTAGCAAAAGAGAAAACCCTTCAAGAATATTTCTCTCATTATCATTACAAAGGAAATGACTATGCCAATCTTTTAATGAATCTTTCTTCTGATACAAAGAAATATCTTTCTTATGTTCAAAAAGAAAAACAAATCGAAGAACAAAGAAAAGAATTAGAAAACAAGATTCATGAAGAAGGAGAAAAAATCAAAGTACTTGTCCAAAAATACAACATGGGTGACCCCAATTCCTATTTAAATCAACTTCCAATTGATCGAAATGCTCTCCAAAACAAAGAAAAAGAACTTACGAAACAAAAAGAAGACCTCGCTTTGTTTAAAGAGAAAGAACACTTAACTGAAAGACCTTCTTCCTTAGAAGGAATAGATCTGAACGTTCTTTCTAAAGAACTTGAGAAAGCAATTAACGATCGACAAACCCTCTCTTCTCAAATTGAGGAAGACGAAAGAAACATTTCTTCTTTGGAAGATGAGATTTCCTCTTTGTCAGAAGAAAAAGATAACCTAGCCAAACTCAAAAAGGATTATGAAATTGTTACGAAAACGCTTAAAGCTCTTACCGATGCCGAAGAGTCATTGAAGAGAAGATATATCTCTCCTGTTGAAAATCAATTTAAGAAATATTCCCAAAGCTTGGAAAACGCTTTAGGCGAAGAAATTGAAATGGATACGGATTTTAACGTTAGCTTCATTCGTGATGGCAAAAGAAGTGGAGCGGAATACCTCTCTTCTGGTGAAATGACTTTATGCGCTCTCGCGTATCGTCTTGCCATTACCGACAATATCTTTGAAGGAAAAGAAAAACCATTCTTGATTCTAGATGACATCTTTGCTGATTTAGACGAGATCCATATCCATATGGCAAAGAAATTCATGGAAAGCTTATCTCAAAATGAGCAAATTCTTTATTTCACCTGCCATCCATCTAGAGACATGAAATAAATAGTTAATTTTCACATACTGGAAGAAAAGAAATAGAATCGGCGTATATGGGAACATTGTTATTAAAGATTTTTGTAAAAAACTATAAGGATACGAAAGATCCTAACGTTCAAAAGAAGTACGGCCTCGTCGCTTCTTTCTTTGGCTTGGTGACAAACTTCCTTCTATTTGGAACAAAGATCGTTATTGGATTTTTGCTTGGTTTGTTTTCTTTGATTTCCGATTCTGTGAATAACTTAAGCGATTTTGGAAATAATGCCTTAAGTGTTTTCGGAGTAAAAGTTACTTATAAACCAGCCGATAAGGAACACCCTTATGGTCATCAAAGAACGGAATATATCATTTCTTTAATCATTGGCTGCATCATCATTGCTTTAGGTGCCATTATGGCTTATCAAGGCATAATGGATTTGATTGTTTTTATCCAATCAATGATGGAGACGGGTAAACCAGTTACAAGCAAAATATCCGATACCATGTTCTTGGTTTCTTTGATTTTGCTACTATTGGCTATTTTCATAAAGGTCATTCAATCTTCTATTTATTTCTCATACGGGAAGAAAATCTCCAACCAGCAATTAAGGGCTTTAGGGAAGGATGCTTTAAATGACTGCATCTCCACCTCTATGGTCATCGTTGGGCTTTTAATCACATTCTTTACGGGATATAACATCGATTGTTTCTTCACTTTAGCTGTAGCAATCCTTGTTATCGTTTCTGGCTCTGGAATTATTAAAGAAGCGGCTAATTCCCTTGTTGGAGAACATCCAAGCGAGGAACTTATTAAATCCTTGGTCTCTATGTTACTTTCTCATAAAGGAGTTTTAGGGATTCACGATTTAGAAATACATTCCTACGGTCATCTTCTTTTTGGTGTTATCCATGTCGAAGTGGATTCTAGAGTAGACGTTATGTTATCGCATGAGCTTTGTGATGGGCTTGAAAAAGAAGCCTTAAACAGGTTACAAATTCATCTCACGGTTCATATGGATCCTATCCTTGTTGGCGATCCTGATACGGAAAAGTATAAGAAACTCGTCGAAGAGTATATTGCTCAAACAAAGGGAAACATTCATATGCATGATTTCCGTATTCTCTCTGGAAAAGAACACGTTAACGTCATCTTTGACATGATTGTTCCTAATGAAATCGACGATGAGAAAGAACACAGAAAAATCAAAGATGAGTTATACGCCTTTATTCATAATAGATATGGAAAAGAGGTTCATCTTGTGATTAATTTCGATCCTGCTATAACGGATCTTTTATCCGGCACAATGGCGGAGAAATAACTAAGGGGTCCCCTCTTTTTATAAAAATCATTTAATTGATTGAGGACGTTATATGGAAAAAAACGAGATCGAAGTGCTAGATGCATTAAAGACATGGGGCATTGCCTTTGAATATAAGGAACATGAAGCTTTATTTTCGATGAATGGCTATACAGAGATCGAAAAGGAAATGAACGTGGTGGTTCCAAAGAATCTTTTTTTAAACAATCAACAACACACAAAATTCTATTTGCTAATCATGCCTGGTGAAAAACGTTTTAAAACAAAAGAACTTTCAAAACAAATTCATTCCGCTCGCCTTTCCTTTGCAAGCGATGAAATTCTTGCGAATGATTTACATTGTTTTAAAGGCTCTACGAGTGTATTAGGCCTTCTTTTTGATGAACAAAATAAAGTTCAACTATTAATCGATGAGGATTTATTGAAAGAAAAATATCTAGGGTTTCATCCATGCATGAACACCTTAACCGTTAAAATTCAAACCATGGATTTGCTTCATAAATTCTTGCCCATGGTTCATCATGAGCCGATTGTAGTGAAATTAAACGGAAACAACGAGGAAGAAACAGCATGTTAAAAATATACGGAAGTGAGCTTTGCCCAGATTGCATTGCTTGTAAAAACAATTTCGACCATTATGGGATTCCCTATGAGTTTTTAGACGTGATGAAAAGTCTTAAAAACCTAAAAGAGTTTCTTCTTTATCGTGACACGTCCCCTGTATTTGACCATTTAAAAGCTATTCACGATATTGGCCTTCCTGCCATTGTTAAAGAAAATGGAGAGGTGTTCACAGACTGGGAAACTTATTTAATAGAAAAAGGACTTACCCCACTTACAAATGAGCATAAGTCCTGTTCTATTAATGGAAAAGGATGCTAATTAAAGATCACTTGTTAAAGCAAAGTCACCTTTCTTGATCCATCCTAATTTACGGAAAAGGAAATCAACGCCAAAAACAAGAAGAAGTGGAAGAATCACGCAGAAAGCGATTACTTCAATGACAAGCACCCAGTTGTAGTTGTTGGCTGCAAGCATATTCAATGGTCCAACTAAGCCACTTGTACCCATACCACCTGCAACAGATAAAGAGGAAACCATACCAGTTTCAGCATAATATTCAGCACTTTGAATTGGCATAAGCATTGCGAAAGGGCCTAAAATTGCTGAAACAATAATTGTTGGTAACCAGATTAATGGTTTACGAACAATGTTTTTAAATTGCAACATGGAGGTTCCAATGCCAACGGCAATAACTGAGCCCCATTTATTGTCATATGCTGTTTCTAAGGCAAAACCAACCATTTGGACGGAAGTTCCAATTAAAGCGGCACATGCGGCCAAAGGAACGTTTCCAATGGAAATAGCAACACAAATTGCTACCGAAGAAATTGGAGCGGTTAAAGCCATACCAACTAGCACCGAGATAATAATGCACATTAAGAAAGGGACGACGGAGAACGATTTTTCAATAATCCAGCCAAGACCTACCGTAATATAGTGCACATAATTAGCAAGAAGGAAAGAATATAACAAAGAGAAAAGAAGACCGACGAGTGGCAATAAAATGATGTCAACAGGTGTCTTTTTCCTCATGATATATTTGATGGCTAAAAGACAAAGAATAGAGCTAATGTAGCAAGATAGAGGGTCCCCTATGGAAGAAACGTTTCCGTTTGCGAAACTAAAAGCGTAATTTCCAATAAGACCAGCGGCCATGGAAGCGACTACGACAACCCCAGTCTTTTTTAAAGAAAGGGCTACCCCTAAACCAATTCCAGCACCCATAAGTCCTTTGATGACGGCTGTCCATTGCGATAAGGAAGAAAGGAAGGGGATTTGAGCAAATAAATCTAATATCGTTCCGATAATCAACGTCCCAAACAAACCAATGGCCATACCATTTGTGGTGGTCATTGCTTTCTCTTTGAGGCTCTTCCAAAAGAGCTTAGATTTGGATTCCGTTTGCGCTGAGTTTGTTTGATTATCCATACAGGGGTCTCCTATTTTTCTTCTATGTATACTTGAGAGGGGTTTTCTTTTTGAAATAATCCGCCCATGTGAAGGTGGGCATCATCCGATAGATGGATTATCTTCGGTATAACGGTTCCTTCCTCATCTGCTTCAAATTGAATAAGAGCATAGGAAGTGTGTCCCATATCCACTCTTAAGGAAAAGAAGGAATAGGGGATGTCTAATAAAGAAGAAAGGAAGGCTAAGCCGAAACCGTGATGAGCAAAGAGAGCAACATTGTCATCATTCTTCCTTATTTGTTTATAGCAGGCATTTTCTCGGTCATGATGATAACCAATTTCCTCCATAAATTGATCTACGGCTTTATCGGTTAGTTCAATTCCGGTTTCGATATTGCAATCTTTATAAACAGGAAGCTTATAGAAAGAATATCCTGCGTCCCTTGTTTCTTTCTTTTGAAACTCTTTGGCCCATTTTGGATGCCAAAATAACCATGTTCTATGCTGTTCATCAATCGGGGAGGAGAAATTCTCCCAAGCAAGATCTTCTCTAGCCCAAGGGCAAGGAAGAATAGGGAGATGGAACTCTTCCGCGGTAGGCTTTGCTGTTTCTTGAGCCCTTCCCATCGTCGATGTGTACACTTTTTGAATACCAACTTTCTTAAAAAGTGAGGCAAGTGCTTCAGCTTGCTTTTTCCCCTTTTCGGTTAGGCAATCTAATTCATAGTTAGGTTCTCCATGTCGGACATAATAAAGAAGCATAATTTTCCTCCGCGGCAATATTGTATCTTGAAAAGCCTGTATTTAAAAAGAAGGCGATTCTTCTCTTGTGTGTAAACGTTTTCGAAGTTAAGGATGGAGAGTTATTGTATCCTCTTCCCCTTTAGGAAGGATATCGGAAGAGGAGCGTTCTGCGATGAAGTTTAAGTGGTCACCACAACGCTCAAGGTTTCCAACCAAATTGATAAAGACATTAGAGTTTTGCGGTTTGCATTCGCCATTTTCTAAACGTTTTAAATGGCCTTGCACCATAGATGTTCTTTTATTATCGACTCCATCTTCCATTTTTCTGACCACATTCAATTGTTCTATAAATGGCTTATCTACGATTTTGTCTACTTCTTCGAACATTTTGTTTAAAAGGATTTGCATCTCCTTAACATCTTCTAAAACAACCGGGGAGAAAGAAAGCTCATCTTCAACTTCATGACGGGTATATCCCGTGATATTGTCCGCGACCTCTGTAAAACGAATGATATCCGCGATATCAAGTAACATTCTCGAAATACGTTTTTGTGATTCTTCGCTCACGCCTTTGGCGGCAATTTGAACCAAGAAACCACTCAATTCTTTAGACATATGCAACACCTTATTCTCTAAGGCGTCAATTTCTTCTTTCTTGCTCTCATCCTTATTAAGGAAGGCAAGCAAAGCCATATTCAAATCGTCTAAGGATAACTTAGCCATGATATGGTAATAAGAAATGGCTTGAGTTAAAGCCAATTCTGGAGTGGAAAGGAAACGACCATCCAACAAATCCGTTTCGTTTCCTTTGCCTTTTTCTGGAATGATTTTTGTTGCTAAGAAGACAAGGAAACGAGTTAAAGGCAAGAAAAGAATAGTGGTTATAACATTGAAAAAGGTGTGGAACATAGCGATTTGCGTTGCAGGGGAAGAAGGGAACCACTTTGCAAAAGTACTTTCCATTGCCTTTGGCCAGCAAAGCAAAACAATGAAGAAAATCAAGGAACCGAATACATTAAATAAAAGGTGAATGATCGCGGTTCTTTTGCCGTTGGTTGTTGAACCGATAGCGGAAAGAAGAGCAGTAGAGCAAGAACCAATATTCGATCCTAAAACAAGATAAAGGACGCCATTGCCACTACCACCAATGACAGCTCCTGCCATCGCTAAGGCCAAAACGATAGATGTAACCGCGCTAGAAGATTGAGCCAAAACGGTTAAGACAATACCAATTAAGAGAAGCAAGAATGGGTTTGTTAAAGAGATTAACGTGCTTTTCAAGGCTTCATTTGAAAGAAATAAGCTTTGCATGTTTGCTGTCATGGTTTCTAAGCCTAAGAAAAGAAGACCAAGGCCAGTGATCATATCGCCTGCAAAAGCAACTTTCGGGAACTTCTTTTTAAAAAGAAGGCGCATAATTACGCCCACTAAAGTTAAAGCAATGATGATTTCGGTTAAAGGAAACATGGAAGAACTTAAACCACCTAAAGCAACGATTTGTGCGGTGATAGTGGTTCCGATATTTGCACCCATTATGTAGGTTGCAGCTTGAGCTAAGCTCATAACGCCAGCATTAACAAAGCCAACAACCATAATGGTTGTAGCACCACTTGATTGCATAATCATGGTGGCTAATGTACCAATGCCAACGCCCGCAAATTTGGATTTAGCGGTTTTAGCAAAGAGTTTCTTTAAACCACTTGTGGCCATCTTCTCTGTCGAAGATTGAAGCATGTTCATGCCTACAAACAAAGCACCTAGTCCACCAATCATGAGCAAAATTGGCACTAGAATGGAGGAAGTAGAAGATGCTTCAAGGACAATGAGATAATTCATTTTCGTTTTCGTTACTCTTCTCTTACATCATAAGGGAACGTCACATATATTGGCTAGGAAGCTTTTTAGAAAGCGCTACCATTTTATTGAATAAAAGTGCTTTCGCTTTCCTATTCCTTAGGAATGGTTTAGTATTGCTCCATGAACAAAGATAGAAAATTGTTAAGCCAAATTATTTATACGGCTATTTTTATCGCTTTATGTTTCGCAGGTACTTTTGTTTCTATTCCTTTAGGAACCAGTAAAGTGCATTTAGGGAATTTCTTTTGCGTTTTAGCTGGCTTATTATGCGGCCCTTTTATTGGAGGAGTGGCAGGATCCTTGGGCATGGGTTTTAACGATATTGCTTTAGGATATGGCTGGAATACGTATTTACGCACCTTCATCATGAAATTCTTAATGGGTTTCTTGGCTGGCTATATTTTTCGTTTGTGTCTTAAAAAGAAAGCCAACGGTTCTTTGTTACTAGGCATATCAACCGGTTTATCTTTAGCCTTATTCGGCTTTATGCTCTATATGTACTTTGTTCCTGATTCTGGGTATTCGTTACTGGCTGTTATTGCTATATCTATCTTGAGTTTGATGATGCTTGGCGGTTTTATTGCATCTTTTTGGCTTACTTCCTCAAGCCAATGTCTCTTGTTTGCAATGATTGTTTCTTTAGCGATTAATGTTGGAGGAGAGTTTTTCTTACGTATCCTCTTTAATGTGATTACCGGTGTTCAATTTGATGCGGCTCTTGTGATTTCTATTATGAAATTGCCTGCAGCTCTTTTCACTTCTTTGGTGACAATTATCTTGGTTGTTGTCTTCTTCTATCCGATTTATTTTTCCACAAGGAAACTCAACTATTTGAATGATTTGAACCCTTATATTGCTTTAGGCAGCAAAAAATAAGGACTTCTTTTTCTTATTTTTAGAGTTAACATTGATACGTTGCTATGAACGAAAATAAAGAAAAAGAATTGATTCGTGATTTAGAAGGTGAAGATATTCGTCACCCAGGAAGAAGCTATAACTTCTTAGGTTTTACGATATTCGATGCTTTGCATATCTTTTTCGCCATTATTTTCATTATCATTTACTCTTTGCAAAAAAATGGCGCGACTTCTTCGAAAACAGCTGAATTAAATCAAGAAATCGCTTACGAAGGAATTGAATTGATTTTCGCTATTCTCTTAATCGCTTTTGTTGATGGCATTGCAGAGATGGCAAAAGAGAAAGAACATGTTGGACTTCATGCTATTTCTACTTTCTATCTTTTTGCGTGGTTGGTAGTGGATGGAGCTTTATTGACTCCAGAGTTAATTGTTTTCCCTCAAAGGATTTTTGAAGTCATGAGCGTTCGTAATGTTTTCTATTTCCTTGAATTTTCTTTCTTATCTTTGGCCTTACTTTGTTTCCTTGCTACCGTTTTCTTCTCCAAAAAAGGAAAGATATGGGGTGTATTAATGGTTATCGGTATTGTTGCTATTGGCATTAGCATTCCATGTTCTATTGCCCAAGATTATCTGCCTTATGAAGGATATGTTTCTGTTTTGGAAACCATTAGTCAGATTGCTCCATTAGCACCCGTTGTCTTCTCTTTGATTTCAGAGCACGACGTAAGAAAATTACGCAAGACAGTTTATAAAGCTTAATTTTATTTTTTGGGTAGCCCAATAATGAAGATAACGTTAAAATGAACTTGTTCTTTTTGAGGCGTTAACGATGAATATTTTTTCCTTTATGGTTCCCAAAACCATGACTAAATTTCTTGAAAGCGATGCGACTATTCGCCAAGCTCTTGAAAAAATGGATTTCTACAAATTTAGTGTTGTTCCATTGCTTGATAAATATGGGAGATATTTAGGCACAATTTCTGAAGGGGATCTCCTTTCTTTTATTAAGAACGATTGTTCTTTTGATCTTAAAAAAGGGGAAGACATTCAGGTTATGAACATTACCCGTTACCGTTCTTACCAATCCTTGAATGTGAATGGAACTTTTGAAGAAATGGTTGCTCTTTCTATGGACCAAAACTTCATTCCGTTGGTAGATGATCGTGATACGTTTATTGGGATCGTTCCTCGTAAAAGAATCTTGGAATATCTTTTAGATAGTTACCATGGAAAGGTAACGGAGTAAATCAAGCATAAGACTTCTCTCTTTTTATTAGATGTTTGAAAAGAGGATAGGAGGGCTCAAAGATGAAAAAAAGACAAGTTGTTATAGTTTCTTTATTAAGCACCATTCTTTTATCTGGGTGCAATTTAAGTATCTTTGACATTATTAAAGGAAGCACCGGGCATAAAGAAGCGGAAGCAGATGATCTTTCTAGTATTCAATACGGTTCCCTTTATTCTTTTAAAACCTCTGAGTTGAATAATGATTATGTCCCCAATAGTTTATTGGGTGGCAATAGCAAACTTTCTTATCGAAAGATTGGAGATATCCCTTATATTACCGTTTCGGATGCGGCGTCTTTATCTTTAGCAGACGATACGAAGAGCGTTGCCGTTGCTATTTCCGAAGACATTTATACCTATAAGGTGAAAAACGGCATTTTGACACTAAATACCATTACGGTGGATTCTAGTAACGATACGATTACTTTTTCGGATTATGACAAATTCCTTTCTTTGGTTTCTGGTGCTTCGGAAGTAAACGGCATTTCTTCTTTGGCGGAAGAGATGAATTCTTATGTCTCTTATGATAAGAATAATCCAACAGAATATACCCCTGGTGAGAGCGTGGTTTTCAATTTAAAGGACTATTCCTTAGACGTTATTGCCTACGATAGCGAGGTGTATATTCCTTTCGCGATTGCTTCAGAGCTTTTCTTTGAGCCTATGGGACTTGCCTTTGCTTACAATGGCAAGGATTTCTATTATGTGAATGCGGATGGTTTTTCTAAAACGAATTCCGATTCTCTTTCTACCTATGCGAGAGACTTCTATTCTGGTCCTCTTCATCAAAAAGGAAAAAGTTCAGATTTTGCGGAATTCAATTACAACGTGCTTTGTTTCAATATCGACCATTTTTATGGCTTTAGAGACAAAGGGTGCTGTCCAATTGACACTTATCTTAGCCAAAACGAAAGATTTTTGCGTTCTAGTTTAAAATCTACGAATAATGCAGTTTATCAAAACGCTATTAATACTCTTTTCTATGGAGTATTAGGGGATGGGCATACAGGCGTATATGATTATTCTTCTATCTTTGGAAATGGAGTGAATGAAGTTGCTTCCTCTTCTTTCTCTGATCGTTATGTGGCTATTTCTCGAAGTGGGCAAGAATTAGAGACCCTTCGTGAAGCAAAACTCGGGAAGAATCCTGCGGGTCTTAGCTATTACAATAAGACAGCAATCATTCGTTTTGATTCCTTTGAGTCAACTTATAAGAATTTCACCTCTAATACCATTCGTAACTATGTGGATTCTGATTCTTTTGCAATGTTCTATTCCGCTTTCAAACAGATAAAATCCAAGGGAAATATCGAGAACGTTGTCATTGACCTTTCTTTGAATGGCGGTGGAGCAGTTGATGCTTTGCTTGGAATCCTTGGTTACTTAACGAATACGGTTACAATCAATCTCTACAATTCTTTAAGTAAAGGGGAGACCTCCCTTCATTATGCCGTGGATACAAATTTAGATGGGACAGTGAATTCTTCTGATTTAATGAGTTCCTATCGTTTCTTCGTTCTAACATCTACCTATTCTTTCTCCTGTGCGAATCTTTTCCCAAGCGTTTGTAAGGAAGGGAAACTTGCGACAATCATTGGTGAAAAGAGTGGAGGAGGAGCGTGCGTTGTCTATCCTTCGGTTACGGCCGATGGCATGTCTTTCCAAATGTCGGGACTTTCGCGTTTGAGCGTGAAAGAAAATGACGGAGCCTTCTCTGATATCGACGATGGAGTTACTCCAGATTATGCTTTTTCGCGTAAGTCCTTCTATGACGAAAGAACTTTAGCGGCTTTTGTCGAAAGCAAATAATCGGTAAATAGATTTCTTAACAAACAAGTAAAATATAAAAACCTCATAGGTGTTATAATTTCCCCATGAAATATGATTTTTTAGTTGTTGGTGCTGGTTTAAGTGGGCTTACCATTGCTAGACTTCTTACGGATGCTGGCAAAAAAGTCCTTCTTTTGGAGAAAAGAAACCATTTAGGTGGGAATATTTCCACAGATGTGGAGGATGGTATTATCGTTCATACCTATGGACCTCATATCTTCCATACTTCTGATTCCTTTGCCTGGGATTTCTTTAACAAATATTCTGAAGTGTATCCTTTTATTAATTCTCCCATCGCGAATTATCATGGTGAACGTTACCATTTGCCATTCAATATGAATACTTTCCACGAACTTTGGGGAGTAAACACACCTGAAGAAGCGAAAGCAAGAATTCAAGAAGAAATAGCTAAGGAAAGTATCGAGACTCCAAAGAATCTTGAAGAACAAGCTCTTAGCATGGTTGGAAGAACGGTTTATACAAAATTGATTAAGGAATACACCGAAAAACAATGGGGTAGAGATTGCAAAGACCTTCCAGCGTCTATAATCAAACGCCTTCCTCTTCGTTTTGAATACAATAACAACTATTTCAACGATACTTATCAGGGCCTACCTAAAGGTGGCTATTCCGTTTTAGCAAAGAATTTAGCGGAAGGAATCGATGTCGTTTTCAATGTGGATTTCTTAAAAGAAAGAGAAAAATACGAGCATGTAGCACCTGTAATCATCTACACGGGTCAACTAGATTCTTATTTCGACTACCGTTTTGGAAGATTGGAGTGGCGTTCTCTGCGTTTTGAAAAAGAAACGTTAAACCAAGACGACTATCAAGGGAACCCAGTGGTCAATTACACTTCAAAAGACGTGGGATATACACGTATTACGGAACATAAACATTTTGATCCTTATTGCGAGAATCATCATTCCACCATCATTTATAAGGAATATCCAGACAGCTATTCTGATGGAAAAATTCCTTATTACACAGTGAATGATGAGCGAAATAACAATCTTGCCAAACAATATCTTGATGAAGCAAAGAAATTAGAACCGCATGTTTATTTCTTAGGTCGTCTTGCCTTATATCGTTATTTTGATATGGATGACGCTATCTTAGCGGCAAAACAGCTGTTTGAAAGAATAATCGCAAAAAAGTAGGAATTCTTTTTTGGTAAAATATATTCATCATGGAAACTGTTAAGTTAAAAGCTGCTACCAAAGATTATATTTGGGGCGGAAATTATCTAAAAAATTGGGGTATTGAAAGTGACACGTCTACGATTGCTGAAGCGTGGGTGCTTTCTTTTAATCCCTCTGGCCTAAGCGTAATTGCTTCTGGCAAGGACAAAGGCAAACTTTTAATGGACGTGGCTACGAAAGAAGATATCGGTCTTCTTCCTGCCTCTTTTCCTTTCTTTCCGGTTTTGATTAAGTTTATTAATTCTGCCTCTAATCTATCTGTTCAAGTTCATCCTTCCGACGAATACGCTTTAAAGAAGGAAAATCAATTTGGCAAAACGGAGATGTGGTACGTTCTTGAGGCTAAAGAAGGGGCGGGGCTCTATGTTGGTTTTGAAAAAGAAGTCACCAAAGAGCAACTTCTTCAAGGGATTAAAGATGGTAACATCATGAATCTTCTTCATTTCATTCCCGTTAAAGCAGGGGATAGCTATTTTATTCCTTCAGGAACCGTTCATGCGATTGGTGCAGGGGTGACCCTTATTGAAATTCAACAGAATAGCACGCTCACCTATCGTTTATATGATTATCATCGTAAAGATAAAAATGGCAAAGAAAGAGAATTACATGTTGAAAAAGCTTTAGAGGTTCTTTCTTTGAAGCCTTATCAAAAGATTGATTTTAAAAAACCAATCATTGGATCGTGTAAATATTTCACTTCGCAATTTGGTGAAGTAAAAAATGAGGCGGATTTTCATGCACGGGTCGACTCTTTTATGTCTATTAGCTTTCTTTCTGGCGAAGGAGAAGTGGACCATATACCTTTTCATAGGGGGGATACCTTCTTTATACCGGCAAATAAGAAAGCTCATATAGAGGGAAATGGAAAATATATTTTAACGGAGGTTAAATGATTATGAAGTACGTCGGAATTGACATCGGAGGAACTTCCATCAAAGGAGGCTTTGTTTCCGAAAACGGAGAAATCTTAAATCGTTTTGGATTCCCGATTGATAAGAACGCTTCGCAAGAAGAACTTATTCAACGCCTAGGAGATTTGATTAACGAACAAATCGTGAAATGCGATTACAAGAAATCCGATTTCGCGGGCATTGGCATTGGCTGCCCTGGATCTATTAATTCGGATACTGGCACTTGTGATTTCTCTGGGAATTTAAATTGGCATCATCTTCCAATTGTGAAAATGATTGAAGAAAAGACAGGCATGAAGGCTAGAATAACTAACGATGCTAACGCGGCCATGGCTGGAGAAGCTAAATTTGGCGTAGGGAAGAATTACCATAACCTTGTTTTACTCACTTTAGGAACAGGTGTTGGTGGAGGCCTTTATCTCAATGACCATCTTTATGTTGGAAATGAAGGAAAAGGCGCTGAAATGGGCCATATGATTATTGCAATGGATGGTGTCCCTTGCTCTTGTGGTTTAACGGGTTGCCTTGAAGCGTATGCTTCCGTCACTGCTTTAATCCGCCAGACAAAAGAAGCAATGGAGAAAAACAAGAACTCCTTGATGTGGGATTATGTTGCGTACGACATCAATAAGGTTGATGGAAAAACCGCATTTGAATGCTCTAAACAAGGTGATAAAACCGCTTTAGCTGTCGTTGATCAATATGAAGATTATCTAACGGTTGGTTGTTTGAATTACTGCAATATCTTCCGTCCAGACGCCATTATTCTTGGTGGAGGACTTTCTAATCAAAGAGAGTATCTTACCGACGCTATCACCAAGAAATTAAAGAAGTTTAATTATGGTTATGAGTCTACCTCTCCTGTGAAAGTCTTCGTTTCCGCTTTAGGAAATGATGCTGGTATTTTAGGAGCGGCAGCCTTATTTATCGATTAAATTAAAGGAGAAAGAACATGAAATTCGTTGTTTGCAAAACCCCTGAAGAAATTGGCGAGAAAATTGCCAAAGAAATGATTGAGTTAATTCAAGATAAGCCAAACGCCATCCTTGGATTAGCTACAGGATCTTCCCCAATTCCAACCTATAAGAACCTTATTGAAGCGTATGCTAAAGGAGAGGCTTCCTTCAAAGAGGTTTCTTCTTTCAACTTGGATGAATACATCAATCCTCCATTCGAAGAAGCAACTTATCGTTATTTCATGAAAGACAACCTTTTCTCTCACGTTGATATTGATTTAAAAAACACCCATTTCCCTTCGAAAGAAAACATGAAGGAATACGATGAAGAAATCGTGAAAGCCGGTGGAGTGGATTTCCAAATTCTTGGCATCGGTAGAGATGGACATATCGGCTTTAATGAGCCAAATACTCCATTCGATTCAAAGACGCATATTGCAGAGTTAGATGAATCCACAAGAGTTGCAAACGCACGTTTTTTTCATTCTTTAGAAGAAACACCTACCGAAGCAATTACCATGGGTCTTTCAACGATTATGCAAGCACGCCATATTGTTATGATCGTTTCTGATTTATCGAAAGTGGACGCCCTAAAAGCTCTTCTAAAAGGAGAAGAAGATCTTATGTGGCCTGCAACCGTTCTTGCGAGCCATTCATCCGTGGAAATCTTTGTCACAAGCGATGTGTTTGAAGCTGCAAAATAATCACACGTATATTGATTAGCCCAGTTCTGCTGGGCTTTTTTGGTGAAAAGAAAAACGCTAACCAAATTGTCCCGATCATGTTTATAGAGAACAATTTTCAAAAACCTAAAAAATATTTCCTTTTTCGTAAAAGATGTTACCCTAAAAACAACCAAAAGAGAGGACGAGGCGAAAGCCCAACTCGGCATCCTCGGAGAGCAAGCGGCATAGTCCAAGCACACGATTCCTGAGCACAATTCAAAAGGAGAACCAACATGAAATTCAAGAAAGACGACATGGTGTTTTATCTTCCATGTTCCGATCCGCGGACATCCACCGGAGTTGTGATCATGTACGTCATGGGCTATGACGAGGAAAAACAAAGATACAAATGCTTCGACCTTGGGATATACGATGATAACTATGAAAACATTTCTTATTGTGAGGAAAATGACCTTGGCCTCGTCCCTCTAGATTCCAGATACAGGAAGGATGAAGACTGCAAGAACCCCATTAACGAAGAATGGTTCGACGAGCTTTGCTATCCCGTTTGCGAATGCACGGGCATCCATAGGGAGGAGATTCGTGAAGCCATCCACCATTATCCACCGGCCCCAACGATCCAAGAGTGGTTGAAAATGCAAAAGCTAAATAACGAAAGACAAGAAAACAGGAAATTCAAAAAAGGAGAAATGGTTTTCTATGCTCTTGAGTCAAAAGAGAAGAACGATAGAAAGATATTGTATGTGATTGGATACGACCAAATAGCAGACAAATACAAATGCTTTGAACCGGGCATGTCGGGAAACGAATCTAGGGTCTGCTATTGTTTTTCCGAGGAAATGGAGCCAGCCCCAAAAAATCTAAAATTAAGAAGAAATCCAAATTTAGCGAATATTTCAAAAAAGAAATGGTATAACGAACTATATTATCCGTTATATTACTATCACGACGGCAAAGAGGTTCTACTCAGAAAAGGGTGGTATACCTACGAAGAATTTGAGGAGATTGTAAAACGTCAAAAGGAATATGAGAAATATATAGAGAGGGAGAAGAACGAACAATCACAAGATAACGCGAAAAGATAAAGAAAAAGCCACCTTTTATAGATGGCTTAAACTGTTTCGTGTTCTTGCTTATTTCTCTTCCAATAAATCAATCGTGGATTTCATGGATTTGGCGAAGACCTCGTCATTGGAGTTATCAAAGATAACAAGGGAATAAGGATCTCCTTCCACTTTAAGATAAGTTGGAATGCTGAAGTCTTGTGTTTTCACCCAAGAATCGAAATTCTTGATCTTGAAGACATCACGATCGGAATTTCTTGCAATCATTCTCTCTTTGACGGTTTGAATGTCACATACAACCCAGATGATAACGAGATGGGCATTATATTTTTCTTTTAATTTCTTTCTTAAATTAGCGATATATTCAGGATGATGAATCTCACTTGTGAATGGAGCGTTAATTAAGACGATATCTTCATAATTTAACGCGGTAAAGGCCATTTCAAGAATGACATCATATTCGACGTCACGAATATTTTTATGAAAGAATTCTCCTTCTCTTTCAACGGGGATACCAGCGATTTTATAGGCAACATTGCTAAGTGGGACTAAGCTATCTTTATCCAAATAAGTGACATGCTCAAGAGATTCTGCAGTCTTCATTGAGACATAGGTTTTTCCGCTTGCTGGCGGAGCGCTGACGATGATTAATTTCTTTTCCATTTACGACTACTCTCTTTTTAAACGTAATAATTAAAGTGTTTTGATTTCATAAAAACAAGATAATGCGGATATATTTACCGATATTGTTTGAAAGAAAATGGAAAATGACAATCTTTTGTAATTTGTTTGCAAAAACAACTTTTTTATTTCATTGATTATTTCTATAAAGAATAGATAAAAACGGCTTTTTCTTAATAAAAGGTAGGAAAATGCAAATGTATTAGCACTCAATACTTGCGAGTGCTAAATTAAAGGCTATAATATTCTCCGATCTCAAAGAAGATCACATTTTATAGAGGAGGAAATAATTATGAACGATATGAACGGAATGGAAGATTATTCCCAAGAAGAAAACATCCTCGAGAAATTCGGCCGTAATGTCAATATGGATGTTAAGGCTGGTAAGGTCGATCCTGTTATTGGCCGTGATGAAGAAATTCGTAAAGTGATACAGATTTTAGCAAGAAAGACGAAGAATAATGTTATCTTGCTTGGTGAACCAGGTGTCGGTAAGACCGCCATCGTGGAAGGTTTGGCGGAAAGAATCGTGAAAAACGATGTTCCTGCAACTTTAAAAGATAAAGAAATCTATGAACTCGATATGGGCGCTTTGATTGCAGGTGCAAAATACCGTGGCGAATTTGAGGAACGTTTAAAAGCAGTCCTTAATAAGATTAAGAAATCGGAAGGAAAGATTATTCTTTTCATTGATGAAATCCATCTTATTGTCGGAGCTGGAAGAAGTGATGGAGCCATGGATGCCTCGAATATGCTTAAACCAATGCTTGCCCGTGGTGAGATCGATTGTATTGGTGCGACTACCCTTAATGAATATAGAGAATATATTGAGAAGGATAGAGCGCTTGAAAGACGTTTCCAAACCGTTATGGTTGAAGAACCTACGGTCGAAGATACGATTACGATCCTTCGTGGTTTAAAACAAAGATTTGAGTCCTACCATGGTGTTCGTATTACCGATGGGGCTTTAATTGCAGCAGCCACCTTGTCTAATCGTTATATCACCAACCGCTTCTTACCAGATAAGGCTATCGATTTGATTGATGAAGCTTGTGCTGGAATCAAAGTGGAGATTGAATCTATGCCTTCTGAACTCGATGAAACGAACCGTAAGATTCGCTCTCTTGAAGTGGAGAAGGTTGCACTTAGCAAAGAAAGTGATGATTCTTCAAAGAAACGTTTGGAAGAATTGGAGAAAGAACTTTCCAAATACAAGGACGAATCTTCAAAACTCACTGCTGAATGGCAGAAAGAGAAAGCTCAAATTAAGGAAGCAAAAGACCTTAAGAGCAAGGTAGAAGAAGATAAAATCCAACTTGGAATCTATTTCCAGGAAGGAGATTTCGAGAAAGCGTCTAAACTTCAATATCAAACCATCCCTGAACTTGAGAAACGTATTAAAGAAATTACGGATTCTTCACAAAACGGAGAACGTTTGGTTGATGAAATCGTTGATGCAGAATCGATTGCTAGAATTGTTGCTAAGATGACGGGAATTCCAGTTTCTAGAATCGAGAAAGGCGATAAGGAAAAGGTTCTTGACCTTAAAGAAACCCTTGAAAAGAGGGTGATTGGTCAAGATAACGCGATCACCTTGGTTTCTAATGCTATTCTCCGTCAAAGAGCGGGCATTCAAAACCCAAATAGACCAATAGGTTCCTTCTTATTCTTAGGACCTACTGGTGTTGGTAAAACAGAAGTGGCTAAAGCCTTAGCGGAAGCGCTCTTTGATAACGAGAACAATATTATCCGTATTGATATGTCTGAATATATGGAGAAATATTCTGTTTCCCGTTTAATTGGTGCAGCCCCTGGCTATGTTGGCTATGAAGAAGGTGGGCAACTTACTGAAAAAGTACGTCGTAATCCATATTCCATCGTTCTCTTTGATGAAATCGAGAAGGCAGATCCAGAAGTCTTTAACCTCTTGCTTCAAATCTTGGATGATGGACGTCTTACCGATTCACAAGGTCACCTTGTGGATTTCAAGAACACCATCATTATCATGACTAGTAACCTTGGTAGTGAATACATTCTTCATGGCGAAAAAGATAAGGTAGAGGAAATCCTCCATCGTACCTTCAAACCAGAATTCTTGAACCGTATTGATGAGATCGTTTATTTCAATCCTCTTTCTAAAGATGTTCAACTCAAGATCGTCGATAAGATGCTTCATGAACTTCAAGGAAGATTGGAAGGGCAATTCTACTCTGTGGAATTCACCGACTCTTTGAAGAAATGGATACTCGATTCCTCTTATACGCCAAACTTTGGTGCAAGACCAATCAAGAGATTCATTCAAGATAAGGTAGAAACTGCTTTGGCAACATCTATCATCAAAGGGGAAATTGATACAAAGAACAAATTCCTTGTTGATGAAAAGAATGGCCAAGTAACTATTAGCAAAGAATAAAAGAAGAGACCCCTGTATGCATATTCATGTAGCAGAGGTCTTTTTTGTTACTTGGAATGGAGCTTTTTAGCTTCCTTCAATTTCGGCGATTTCTAAATCTTTTCCAGAGATAGGAACGTATTGATTGGATTTGCCACATAGGGGACACGTGTAGTTGTTTTTCTTTATCTCGAATTCTTTTCCGCACGAAAGACAACGTCCAATAGATGGCACCATATGAATCTTTAAGGCTACGTTTTTCCAATCTGTGTCTTTTGTTGCAGCATTCCAACAAACACGGAAATAATCTTCTTCTACGCCAGAAGATTCGCCGATATCTAAAGTAACGGAATAGAGTTTTTGAAGATGATTTTCTAAAACGATTGTTTCTAATTGTTCAATGGCCATTAGAACGTAACTCATTTCATGCATATTATTTGGCTTGGTATTTCTTTACTTCGTCTAAAAGATATTGAGCAATTTTATCCATGCCTTCATCGGTTTTGGCGGATACAGGGAAGAATTTTGCATTCGGATTCAACTTAAGAATATGTTCTTCCGCTTTCTTTAAATCAAAATCAAAGACGGAGATGGCATCCATCTTGGTGAAAACGACAACGTTTGCGACCGTAAACATCAAAGGATATTTGAGCGGTTTATCATCTCCCTCAGGAATAGATAACAATTCAAAAGAAGAGGTGGCCCCTGTATCAAATTCAGCTGGACAAACAAGATTTCCAATGTTTTCCAAGAAGACTAAATCAAGGCCATCAATTCCAAATCCTTCTAAAGAATCGTCAACCATTTTTGCATCAAGATGGCATTCGCCAGAGGTGTGGATTTGGACACTTCTGACACCAGTCTTTGTAGAAATTGTTTCCGCGTCGACGGTTGCGTCAATATCCGCTTCCATAACGCCAATTCTTAAATCTTTCTTTAAGCGGTTGATTAAATTTACAAGGAATGTGGTTTTACCACTTCCTGGGGAAGACATAAGGTTTACAAGATAAACGTTCTTTTCTTTTAATTTCTTACGCACTTCCTCGGCACGAGAGTTGTTATTTGCAAAAACGCTTTGTTTAACCTTAATGATTCGGATATCGTCCATAAAAGTACCTCAATATATGCCCTATTTTAAAAAAATAACGCCCCCCTTACAAGGAAAGCGATCCGGCTTTATCTAAGTTAAAGCGGTAAAAGAAGATACTTCCTATTGTTGCAGGGATAGGGATTAGCCAAATAAACCATAAACTCCAGCCGATTTCGATATCCATGCCTAATTCAATATAGAGAGCGAAAGCGATACTCCAGAAACTGAAAATGGTAGATAGCAAGGAATAAAAAGGCTTTTCCCAATGCTTAGAGAAGATTCTTAAGGCGATAAAGGAAACGGGTATTGCCCAAATGAAACAAAGCCATGGACTCCAGTTTTGAATTCCTGAAAGCATTAATGCAGAGAAGACAACTGCTGCGACCGTCCAAATGAAGACAACGCCAAGAGCGATGACGATGATTTTGTTTCTAGCAACATCTTTTGGATCTTTCTTGCCATCTTTCTTTAGAGTTTCGTCTTCATGATCTTGAATAAGATAATCCAAAGTAACGCCGTAGAATGAAGCAAGTTCAGCAAGAACATTGATATCTGGAAGGCCTTCTCCAGTCTCCCATTTTGAAATGGATTTATCCGTATAAGAAAAACGTTCCGCAAGTTGGCCTTGAGTAAGGCCTCTTGCTTTTCTTAGGGTGGATAAATTATGGGAAACAATCTTTGATAAGTCTTTCATCGGCATTAATTTTAGTTAAAAAAAGGCAAAAAGAAAACCGTCCTTAATGGACGGAGGATTCTAGAACGCGAGTGAAGATAGATTATCTATCGTCCTCTTCGTCATGGAAGATTGGGCCTTCGTTGGCGAGAGTGGCGAGTAATTCATCGAACTCTTTGTCACTTGCGATTTCGTTCATTTTCTTGCTGAAGAACATCCTGAATTTCCTCCTCTAATTGCTTCCTTATCTTTGAAGCAGCACTAGAATAATCTCTTTTAAAGAAGAAAAAATATGAAAGGCTTTTCAGTAAGTGCTTACAGGAACCGCTTTCATAAAAATAGGTTAAAAAATGGCGTTTTTTACTTGTAAAAAGATCTTTCAAGAAGAGCAGATTGGAATTTGTTTCTACTGTAAGCTAGAATATCTCTTAAAGGAGGAAAAGAAAGTAACAACTATATGTACAATGAGGAATTAAAATCCTCGAAACTAGCTCAATTTCTAAATGATTATGACTATGTTTTCGTGGATACATGTTCCTTGATGGAAGATTCCTTTCCCTTGTTTATGGACTATTTGTCCAAATCAAAGGAGTATTGGAAAGAAGATTTGCAAGTAATTGTCTTAGGTGAATGTGTTGAAGAACTTAAAAAGCACGCCAAAGAAAAAGAAAAAGACCGTAAAATTGCAGCTTTACGTGCATTAAAAATCATTCGTCATGATAAATGGCATAAAAAAGCATTCACAATTACGAAGGCAGAAGGAAGTTCCTTTGCCGATAACGCCATCTTCACAAAAGTATCCGGTTTAAGAATTCATAATAAAATCCTTGTCATCACTCAAGACAAAACGTTGACGACGGATTTATTAAAGCTAAATCGATTAGATTCACAAAAAGGCAGATATCTAAGCGTATATCGCCTTACCCCTCATTCGGAATTAGAAAAGAATCCAGGGGAAAACGGAGAAAAGACTTTTAACAAGAAACATGAGGCTTCGTCTTTTCAGAAAGTAGAAAAAGACAACAAAACTGTGGCTTTGAATAAAGCCCAAAAGGTGATTATTGAGGAAGATAATAAATTAGCTAAGAACCTCTCTAATCCAAATTACAAAACAAAAAATAAGATTAAGGACATTGATAATCAGCTCTCTAAGTTGAACAAACTAGACGCGAATTCATTGTCCGCCTTAAGTTTGCGTTTTAGCAAAGAAGATCTTTTGAAAAAGAAAGAAGAGCTTCTCCCTTCTAAAAAAGGGGAAAAGAAGGAAAACAAAAAAGAAACATCTTCCGTTATCGTTACAACGGGTGCTAGCCCTAGCGAGGCTTTAAAACGCCTTGCTTTGAATTATCATTCTATCGTAAGAGATCCAAGCGTTTCTTATGTTGGAGCAGTTCATGGTAACCTTGATTTAACAAGCGATGATTTAAAGAAAGTAGATCAGTTAGCTGTTTCCAAAGGTAATTTCTCTTATAACAAAGGGAATGTAGCCTATTCCTTCGAGAAAGGAAAAGAATACTCGGTTTCTTGTAAGAATCTCTCTTCTAAGAAGCCAGAGGAACAAAAACGCTCGACCCCTGTATCGATGAAAGAAGAAAAGAAGAAAAACCTTCCTCCTAAAAAAGAGGAGAACAAGAAAACAAAAACAGCGCCATCTTCCATGAAGAAAGAAAATAAACCTCTTCCTCAGAAAGAGAAACCAATCCTTTCTAAAGACGATCCTATTTTGAAGAAAAAAATTCGTATCGTGAAAGTGAAAGGCAGTACATCCGGAGGCTCTTCTAGTGCCATTCCTGAAGGCATTGTTCTTGTTGTAGGGGAACCGAAAGCTAGAACACCTAAAAAGGAAAAAGCCCCAGTCTTGAAAAAGGCTGCTTCAAAGAACGATTCTTCTCTTCTTAAGGAAGCAATGGATGCAGATCGAGTTCTAAATGCCAACCTGAATAATCCTAACTATCCTAAGGGAAAAGCCCTTTTAGACATTCAAAAACAAAAGGTAAGGCTTAAAAAGCTTTCATCCAAAGATCTATCTAATCTTCAACTTCATTTAGAAGACTTAGAGAGAATCGAAAAATCTAAACAATAAGAGATGCTGAGAGAAATCTCCATCTCTTTTTTGTAAAACAAAAAACCTGCAAACCATTAGGGAATGCAGGTTCTTTGTCCTATTTTCAAAAGCAAAAGGTTTTGAAAATGAGGTTAGAAAGGAGGTCAAATATCGGACAAGCCGATTTCTACCTTCAATTTACATTAATTTCTTGAAAAGGGCAACGACTTCCTCGTGGGTAGCTTCTCTTGGGTTGCCTGGATAGCAAGCATCGTGGAGAGCGTCTGTTGCAAGGGAGTCTAAATCGCTAGCAAGGATCTTTTCGCATTTGGTTGGGATGCCAACGTCGGTAGAAAGCTTTTTAACAGCGTTAATTGCAGCAGTACGATATTCTTCTTGGCTCATCTTTTCAACGCCTTCAACGCCCATAGCAATGGCGATATCTTTATATTTGCTTCCGCTGACTTCAGCATTAAATTCCATGGCGATAGGAAGAAGCATAGCGCATGCAACACCGTGTGGGATGTCATAGTAAGCACTTAAAGTGTGTGCCATAGCGTGGTCAATGCCTAAGCCGACATTGGAGAAACCCATACCAGCAATGTATTGTCCTAAAGCCATTCCTTCACGGCCTTCTGGTGTGTTCTTAACGGCATCTCTTAAGCTATGAGAGATGATTTCGATGGCTTTGATATGGAACATATCGGACATGGTCCATGCTCCACGGGTGATATAGCCTTCGATAGCGTGGGTTAAGGCATCCATACCGGTAGCGGCAGTTAATCCTTTTGGCATAGAAGACATCATATCTGGGTCAACGATGGCAACAACTGGCATATCGTGAGGATCAACACAAACGAATTTTCTCTTTCTTTCCACATCGGTAATGACGTAGTTGATTGTAACTTCAGCGGCAGTACCAGCAGTGGTAGAAACAGCGATGATAGGTAAGCAAGGTTTCTTTGTTGGAGCAACACCTTCTAAGCTTCTAACATCAGCGAATTCTGGATTGGTCATGATAATGCCAATGGCTTTGGAAGTATCCATGCTGGAGCCTCCGCCAATGGCGATGATGCAATCTGCTTCAGCTTCTTTGCAAGCTTTGACACCGCTTGTGACATTTTCGATGGTTGGATTTGGTTTGATGTTGTCATAAAGGGTATAAGCAATTCCGCCTTTATCGAGTAAATCGGTAACTTTGGCGGTTACTCCGAATTTCACCAAATCAGGATCGGAGCAAACCAAGGCTTTCTTAAAGCCTCTGGCTTTGACTTCTGGGACGATGTTTTCAATAGCACCGTGTCCGTGATAAGAAGTCTCGTTTAACATGAATCTGTAAGACATTTTTTTTAAACCTCTCATTTTTTGTTCTTTTGCAGAACATTACAAGTAAAGTGTAACATCCCAACCATTTTATCGGTATTCATTTATCAAAATGATTACAAATTTGACAAATGAGCAAAGAAATGAAAAAGCCCATCCGTTTTTGGATGAGCTTGGTTTTTATGATGGATTAAAGAAGGCTTACAGTAATGACGGCTTTTGCTCCTTTGTGATCTGCGTCTTCAACAATGCTCTTAACCCTTAAGGAGAAATTACATTTCATGTTCTCATCGATGGTGTAGCAGTTGTCATTTCCAGAAAGATAATAATTTTTCTTGGCTTTGTTCCAAAGATTAGAGCCGCTTGGCATAAATGCTTTTCCCCAAGCGCTTGGCTTTCCGCTTGCTGTAGCAAGGGAGAAACGATCGCCAGCCTTGAATAAGGTCTTCGAGGAGGTGGCTTGATAGTTTGCATTTGTCATCCAGTTGGTGGTACCAATGGTGGATTCCATCAAAGAAATCTCAGTGAAGTAGGCTGTTTTGTTTGCACTGTTTGTGCTTGGATTGCCATATTTAGATCCTGGATTCTTAGCCATGATTTCTTTTATCTTTGTAGGTGCGGTTTTGCTGCTCTCTACTGGCCAATAATCGGTATCTATTCCAACCCCGGCTCTTCCGCCATAGGTATTGCAGTTAAGCATATCTCCGCCTTCTTTTCCTAACATATTTGGATCGGTAACTGGGCTCTTATAATCGGTTTGATACATTCTAGCGTCAACGTGGGTGATTCTAAGACCAGGTTCAGTATAACCTTGGGTATTGGAATATCCATTGATATAATCAGCTTCCGCAAGACCATATGGGCCCATTAATTCGACCATGAGATATTCATCGAATGCGGTTCCGTTATAATTTGGAGAAGCAAGGACTAAAGCGTCACCGGAAGTGGTTCCAGCACGTAAGGTGATTTCGGCTGTTTTTCCATCGGCAAGGTCTTCTTCTTTTAAGATATATGGGTTAATCCAACCATAGGTGAATTTGGTATAAGCACCATGATCGCCTAAGTTTTGATCCATATAATCGATGCAACCCATTGGTTTCCAAGAGTTTTTGTAATCATAGAAATCGTTTACGCCGAGGGTGTGTCCGGTTTCATGGATGAAGGTATGAGGATCATAGCCATTGCAAGATTCCGTCATGAATTGGGTAGAAGCCCAGGCTAAAGTCATAACGCTTGGATCCTTTAAATTGGATGAATTTCCAGTATAGGTGACATAAGCCCACCAGAAACTGGTGTCATTTGTGGCGTGTTTATAAGCATAGACTTGCCAAAGCAAATCGATATAGCCATCATCATCGGTATCAAAATCAGTCCATTTATAGACTTCATTGCTTTCGTCCTTGAAATTGGCTAAAGCACCGTGATTCTCTTTAGCGTATTCATCAAGATACCATTTATGGACATAAGAAGACATGCTAACGCCAGCTGCACTGGTGCTCTTTTGGAAATCTTGGGCGGTGCCACTATATTCAATCCAGGTTGGTAAGACAACAACGTCGAAGGCGCCCTTACCAAACGAAGATTGCTCATAGAAGGATTTAACGCTGTATAAGTCAGAACCGGTCTTTTCTTTCATTGTCGCATCATCGGCTGTGAAAGTGACTTTGATTTTGTCTAATAAAGCGGTAGTTGGCTCGATGTAATTAGAATCGCTGCCAGTTCCTTTTTTGAAACTGATAGGAGCAACTAAAAGCTTTTGTTTAACTCCATTGTCTGGATGAGAGTTCACGTGTGGAGCTCCTGAAGCTTTATAGATACCAGAACGGGTAAGATTTAAAGTGGCTCCTTTTTCGTTGGTATAGGTGGTTTTGCCTTTCTCTAAATCCTCTTGTGTGATATCTGGAGTGGTTGTTGATGTTTGAGCAGAACTTTGTTGACTGTTGTTTTCGCTACCGGAAGAGTTTTCAGGATTGTTCACACAAGAAGCAAGAGCTCCGATCAGACTCAAGGATAGAACGTATAATAATTTCTTTTTCATTTTAGTGTCTCCTTTTCAAATTAATGATGATAAATAATAAGCAGGATTATTCCCACGATGAGAAATATTGCACTTATTAATAAAATTGCAAGAAATGGTTTTCTCTTTTTGGAGTTTTTTAAGACTTTATAGTCGTAGAAGGTCTTAGGGAAACTCGTCTCTCTGTATTTTGGGCGAAAGGTGACTAAGAAGACGACTTGAATGCCATAGGCAAGAATGTCGAAAGCCCCTTGCGAAGATATGAAGGATAAGGCGTAGAATGCCAAACCTAAAAAACCGCTTAATGAGAAGGCGTCCACTAAGATATGAAGAACGAGTTTCTCATCTTTTCCACCGGCTGCATTTTGAAGAGAGTAATACTCAATGATGGCGATTAAACCTGCGGTTAAGAGCAAGAGAAGAAAGACAACAATCAAGGAAATGATGAAGCCTTTGTTCCAGAATTTCTTTTTGCCTTGTGTTTGTTCTTCTTTTGAAGAATCAACATAAGGGATTTTGCTCATTTTTTGAGCTCCTTTTTATATTTAAGCTCTTCTTCATCGTTACAACGGACGAAATGCCCAGGAACGATTTCACGCCAGGTTGGACGTTGTTTGGAATAATCGTGATCCTTTGTTGGATCATAAGAGATTCTCTTACGGCTCTTTTCGATGATTGGATCAGGGAATGGAACGGCAGAGAGCAAGCTCTTTGTATATGGGTGAAGAGGGTGGGCGAATAATTCGTCTGCCGAGGCCAATTCCACCAAGTTTCCATAGAACATAACGGCAATTCTATCACAGAAATATTTAACGACAGAAAGGTTATGAGCGATGAAGATGATGGTTAATCCTAAGGTATTACGTAAATCATTTAAGAGGTTAATGACTTGGGCTTGAACGGAAACGTCCAATGCGGAAACAGGTTCGTCTGCAACGATAAGCTCAGGATTCATGATGATGGAACGAGCGATACCGATACGTTGTCTTTGGCCACCCGAGAATTCGTGTGGGTAACGGTTGGCATGTTCAGGAACAAGACCAACGAGTTTTAAGACTCTAGCAACTTCGTTATTGATGAATTCTTTATCATGAACTCCATTAATGACAAGGCCTTCCGCGATGATGTTTCTAACGGTCATACGAGGATTCAAAGAAGCGATTGGATCCTGGAAGATCATTTGAACTTTGTTGGCTAACGTTGTGTGTTTGGCTTTCTCGAGTTCTTTTTTATATTCTTCGTGTTGAGCTTTTTCTGTTTCGTTAAGCTCTGCGCCAGAATTGATTTTTGCTAATAGGTCTTTATATTTTTCATTCACAAGCTTCATTTCGTGAAGAGCAATATTCTTGTTGTAATGCTTATCATCGTATTTAGCTTGTTTAATCTTTTCCATTTGCTCATCATGGACTGCTTTTTGGTGGGCTTTAATGGAAGCAATCTCTTCATCAAGAGGCTGCATGGCCTTAACGTATTTATCGTAATATGCGTGTTTGGAGGAATCCGCTTCATCCTTCAAGGCGTTCACTTTGAATTGAACACCAAAGGCCTCTTCGAATTCAGCACGGATATCATCGGCCGCCTTTTTCTTTTTCTCTTCGATTTCCTTGATCTTCTCTTGAGCACGGACGTTGGTCCACTTGATTTCTTTTTCGTTCCAACGTGTGCCAGCAGAAATACGGATGCCATCTAACCAGATGTCTCCGCTTGTGAGAGGATAAAGCTTCATGATGTCACGTCCGGTCGTGGTTTTTCCACATCCGGATTCACCAACGAGACCGAAGACTTCGCCTTTATAAACGCTAAAGGATACGTCATGAACGGCTTTGAGGTATTTCACATCTCCGCTTTTGAAACGGAAATATTGTTTTACGTGAGAGAGTTCGAGAACTTTTTCACTGTTTTCGTAGTCGAATTTCTTTTTGAATTCTTCCGCTTTTACAACAGGGGTGACTTCTTTTTCTTGTTTTTGCGCCATATTATTTATCCTCCTTGATGTAATTTAAGACGGAATTCTTCATGTTATCTGCCTTAGGGGTGTATTCAGGATGCTCTTTAAGAGCGTTCTTGATACGAGTGATGACAAGAGCTGGGGCTTTGATGTCTTCCGCTTCCGGATGAAGGTTCCAGGTGGCTGCAACGTGAGTTGGAGAAACTTGGAAGAATGGAGGCTGATAAAGATGGTCAATTTCCAAAGCGTCTTTGTTACGGGCTGCGAAAGCATCTCCTCTTGGAGGAAGAAGCATATTCGGTGGAGTGCCAGGGATGGCATTTAACTTCTCTTTGGTATTTAAATCAGGGACGGAACCAAGAAGGGCCCAGGTATATGGGTGTCTTGGATCATAGAAGATGTCTGTAGCAGTGCCTTTTTCAACGATTTTGCCAGCATACATAACGGCAATATCGTCAGCCATATTGGCAACAACCCCAAGGTCATGGGTAATGAAGACGATGGAGAGATTCTTTTCGACCTTTAAGCGATTGATAAGTTCCAAGATTTGGGATTGGATGGTAACGTCCAAAGCAGTGGTAGGTTCATCGCAAATAAGGATTTCTGGAGAAGAACAAAGGGCAATAGCAATAACAATACGTTGTCTCATACCTCCAGAAAGTTCGAATGGATATTGGTTATATCTCTTTTCTGGTTCGTTGATACCAACGTCTGCGAGCATTTTGATGGCTCTTTCCTTAGCTTCTTTGTGAGTAAGCTCACTTTCAGAAATTTTGATTGCTTCGTTATAGGAGACAATTGCTTCTTCACCAATTTCGGCTGTTTCTTCAGCCGTTCTTCTAAGAAGTTCTTTCAAGTGCTCAAGAAGTTCTTCGAAAGCGGCTTGGAAATGAGCTTGATGTTCTTTTTGTGAGATGATTGTTTCACGGGATTTTGCACGCACAGAGGCAGGCAAATCAAAGAAATCATTCACGCCATATTTGACGAAATTCTTTTCTCTAAGCCTTTCGTGGGCTAAAGAGTCTTTTGCGGCTGCAACATAGTTCTTTGCTTGAATTGGGAAGACGGAAATGATGTTATCTGGACTTGTTGAGATAGATAACTCACATTTTGCTAAGTCTTTGAATAATGGTTTCAAAGCAGCAAAAGTTTTGCCGAAGTCAAAATCTTCTTTGTTGAAGTGTTCTTGATAGACGTTCTCAAGTTTAGGAAGAATGTTTTCAATGGTTTCCTTTTGCTCATCGACAGAAATCTCTGCGGCATGAAGGAATAAATCTCTATGTTGTTCAATAGAGAAACGACCTTCTTTTTGCTCAATAAGGAGAAGGTTGGTTTCATCTGGGTCAGCTTTTTTAATTAAAGCGTTTAGTTTTGTAAGATGGCGTTTTGCTTCTTTCTTATCAGCCTTTTGTTTTAAAACCATAGCTTCGGTAAGTTGCTTACCGACAATCATGATTGGGTTTAAAGAGGATAAAGGATCCTGGAAAATCATGGAGATTTTGACACCACGGATTTTAGAGAATTGATCCTCGTTGATTTGAAGAAGGTCTTTTCCATCATAAAGAATTTGGCCATCTTCAATAATCTTATTTCCGGCAAGGATGCCTAAGATTGCTTTAGAGGTGACGGATTTTCCTGAGCCGGATTCACCGACAATGGCAAGCGTTTTTCCTTTATAGAGGGAGAAAGAAATGCCACGAACCGCTTTGACGGTTCCTCCATCAGTGCGGAAGGAAATACGTAAATTCTTTACGTCTAGGATTTTATCGTTTTGTTTTGTTTCCATAGCCATAATCTTTATTCCTCGCTTCCTTTGAGTGATGTGTTGAATGCGTCACGTAAGCCATTGCCAAATAAGTTGAAGCAGATCATAAGCAACGAAATGATGATGCATGGGAATAACAACATGTGTGGGTGAGCTTGAAGACCTGCATTCTGGCCTTCTTCTAGTAAGGAGCCAATCGAAGAAAGACCGCTTGTCGTGAAGTTAATAATGCCTAAGTAGCTTAAAGACGATTCAGAGAAGATAACGGATGGAATCATTAAGACAGAGGAGGTGACTAACGTACCAATGGCGTTTGGAAGAATGTGTTTGAAAATCAAACGTCCATCTTTTGCGCCTAAGGTTCTTGAAGCCAAGACGTATTCTTGTCCCTTAAAACGATAGAATTGCATACGGGTCGTTCCTGCAACGCCAACCCATCCTGAGTAAACGAAGGCAACTAAGAAGGCGAGAACGTAAACGCCTGTATCTCCGAAGGTTGCCTTTAAAGCTAAATTGTTCGTGAATTGAACAGAACAGACCGTAAGAATAATGATGGAAGGAATAGCGGAAATAATATCCGTGAAACGTTCCATGATTAAGTCGACTTTTCCGCCATAATATCCGGAAACGGATCCCCAAATAACACCGATAAGAATGTTAATTAAAGAGATACCTACACCAAGTAAAAGAGAGAATCTTGTACCGGTGGCAAGTCTTAAGAAGATATCTTGTCCTGAGCCGTTTGCGCCAAAGAAATAATATGGTTCAAAGCCGTTTTTAAAGGTGAAGTAATCAAAATAATCAACACGGAGAGTATAACGTCCGTTTGCATATTCGAAATAAACGTCGTTACCTTCTGCGTCTTTCTTATAAATTGTCTCAGGGGTTCCATCGCTTCCATAAACGATACTAGGGGAACCGGTTTGAGTATAACTGCCAGATGATGTTTTGGCGGAGAGTTTGTAATAGATGTCACTATTCTGGTTGTAATAGTTATTCATGAAGTCGGTGACGTTATCGATAGTGGTTTTTATCGAAGTCTCGGCGGCTGTAAGTTCAGCATAGCTCTTATGGGCAAGGTCTTGCGCCATTTGATCTTTATATTGAGAAATGTAGGTCGCCACATCAACGAGAGGCTTCATGATGGAATTTTTGGTTTTATAGATTCCTTGTTCTTTCTCATAAGAAACCAATTTATCGTATTGATCTTGAGAAACGTAAACGACTTTGTTGCCGATAGCGTAAGAATCGATTCTTAAAGAATACATCTTGATGGAACTGGAACCGACTTTATCCTCTTTGATGCCGGTTACGGCAACAAGAGGCTGGTGGTTAGAATCTGTAAGCTTATATTTTTCATAATCGTCTTCAGTTTGACCTGTTTTTACTTCTGTGCCATCCCAGAAACCGCTGCCTTTGAACATTGGATTGTATGGCAAAGCGTAAGAGAAGTTTGCGTCATAGAAACCGGTTGGGTAATCGGTTGTGTTCACATGGGCTTTAGGAGAAGCGAAAGGAACGATAATCGCGTATAAAATAATGACAGCGATGATAATCGAAGCGACAATGGACGCTTTGTTTTTAGCAAAACGCATTAAAGCGCCCTTTAAGAAAGAGATTGGTTTTGTTTCGAAAGCCTGATCGTGCAGAGTTTCGGCATCAATCTTCGATTTTTTGAATAACTCCTTAGGGAGGTTATTTGTTTCAAGAGAAATGTTATTGTTTTCCATTATTTTTTACTCCCCATTCTGATACGTGGATCGACGATACCATACGAGATATCAACGACAAGAGTTCCGACTAAGCCGATGAGAATATAGAACATAGAAACGAATTGGAAGACGTCAAAGTCACGTTTTAAGATAGATTCCAAGAAAAGACCGCCAACACCGTTGACCTGGAAGATGTTTTCAATAATCATCGAACCAGACAAGACGGAGATAACTTCACCTAAAATCATAGGGAAGATTGGAACTAAGGAATTTCTAAAAGCGTGTCTTACAGTCGCTTGAGCTCTTGTAAGTCCTTTTGTTCTAGCTAATAACATGAAGTCACTGGTTAAGACTTCGGTTAACTCAGCACGTGTGTAACGAGCGTATCCTGCAATCGAGCCAAAAGACATAGAAAGGATTGGCAAGATAATCGATTGGAAATATTTGATATCGAAATAACCATCCGCGGCTGACCCTGTTGTAGGTGGCAAGATTTGCCAAACATAACCAAATAAGTATTGGAGTAAGAAGGCATAGATGAAAGAAGGAACGGAAATAACCAACATAATGACGATATTTAAAACGTGGTCTTCCCATTTGTTCTTCTTTAAAGCCATGAAGATTCCTAATGCCAAACCGAGAGGAATGGAAAGAATCATGGAATAAATGTTAATTAAAATAGTTGGAGCCAATCTAGAAGAAAGAACCTCAGTTGGAGATTTAAGCCAATTAATCTTATAAGAAAAACCAAAAGGCATATCAGAGCCTAACCCCTTAATGAAGTTCCATAATTGTTGGAAAATCGGCAATTGATAATAGGTGTGTGTCTTCTCGTCGTAGCCATATCTTCCTTGAGCAACAAGTTGCTTATAGAAGACTTCTTCATCTTTTAAACCAGAATCAATGGAAATTGGTAATAAACGAACGAGGATAAAGCAAATGACGAAAATGACTAAGAAAGTGAAAATGAGCAAAAGGATTCTTTTCAAAATATAAATGAGCATTTCCTTTGTGCTTTTGTTTGTCCAAAAGTTCACAAAAGAAGCCCAAAATTTATGCCACCATGTTTTCTCGGTTTTAAGCGCTCCAACGGAGTCGGTGACTTCTACCGTTGGTGAACTTTCTGTTTTGTTTTTCTTGTTTTTCATAGGCTCTTTTTACTGAATTAAGGCCGGTCATAAAAGGCCGGCCTTTAAATTATATCCAAAAATGATGAATTAACTATTAGTTTCTATAAGCTTTATAGAGGTCACCAAGTTGGTTTTTATGGCTAGAACACCATTCGGACCATTGGGAATTGGTGTAGTTGAATTTCAAGAAACGGATTCCGCCGTAACCAATTAAGGATACGTAGGTGTTGGTTGCGTTTTCAACTTTGAATCCCAATAAGGAAGAAGTTCCACGGGCAACGAGAGGAATGGCCTCAAAGCGGTTTATGATACCTGCTTCGAGTCCTGCAAGAACGGTGAGTTTCTTGTTATGAATTGTCAAATATTCTTCATAACCAGCATCGCCTTCTTTGATATCGTCACCGAATTTTGCTTCGCTAAACTCGGTTCCGGTATTCAAGTCGTTATACCATTTATCAAAACTACGAACTTCGTCAGCGCCTTTATTGCCATCGCCATTAAGATCGATCCAAAGTTTGGCATCTTGTTGCTTTCCTTTGAAACCATATTCGCAGATGTTATCGAAGCTTGCAGAACAATAGACTTCCATAAGACCATAAGGGTTAACAGCAGCGCCACCCCAAATCGAGAAGATCATATCGTAATTGCCTTGTCTTGCAGTGGTGTAATAGTCTTGGTCCTTAACCATCTTGACATCCATGCTAAGATTTTGGCTTGCATTTAATGTGCCGTTTCCTTTGAGAACGGTAACTGCTTCTTTAAGAAGCCCAACCCATGTGGTTTGGATGTATTTATGAGCAGCAATAGTATTTTCAGAGGAATCATCATAAACACGGAATTCCAAAGAGATGTTGTCTCCGGGTTTGATGTGGTCTGTTGCATCAGATTGGAGTTCTTCCGTAAGACCTTTAGCAAGATATTGAACAGCTAAGGCGTGGTTATAACCGACTGCGTTTTCGGAAAGAGCTGCACCTTTTTCTTCGTCGATTGTGTCTCCGCCTAAATGTCCATAGACTTGTCCATAAACGCTCTTTCCTTGTGTGGTGGAACGATAGGATTCGCCAGTGGAGTTATTTGCAAGATACAAATCGTTAAGCAAACCAGTGAACGCTTTCGAACCAGAAGTGGCTTGGGAAGCGAATTCGGTACGATTTAATCCTAAGGATAAACCTTTACGGAAATCATCGTTATTAAGAATGGTTTTGTTAACGCCAGGGGTTTGTCTGGCCTTAAGCTTGCTTCTATCGGAATTGAAAGAAAGCTTTTGAGTGTAGGATTCGTAGGTGGTGGTACAACGACCGGATTGACCATAGTCTCTAACGTCAGAGACGGTTAAATCGATATCGTCTAATCTTCCTGCTAAGAATTCTTGCATAGCCGTCTTGTGGTCGGCATAAATCTTGGTGTCGATCTCATCCATTTGGAATTGACCTTCATGTTTACCGTCGGTATAGCCGTACCATTTATCGTTACGCTCGATCTTAATTTCCTTTCCTTGCTCGAAATAGGTGAGTTTGTAAGGACCATAAGACATATAGCTATTAACGCCATCGGCTGCATAGGTTGTGGCATAGCTGCCAGTGCCTAATTGTTTTGTTAACTTTTTGTAGAGGTCAACTTTAACCAACCAGTTACCCGTTAAAGCGAATTTCAAATTCAATGGGGTGATGGGATTAACTAAATAGAAACGAATCTTATAGTCGCCTCTCTTTTGAATTCCGATTTGCTCTGCGGTGATTGGATCGCCTTCGTAAGTATATACTTGGGTGAACAAAGGAAGTTTCCAAGCCCATTTTTGGTTCTTTTCAGATCCTCTATAAACTGTTGAAACAAGAGTTTTTAAGTCTTTTTCCAACATATCACGGGTGTAGATTTCGACGTTGTCATCTTGCCAAATGTCGAAGCCTTCTGAACCGTCGGATAATTTCTTGATTGTTTTGATTCTGGTTTCTTCGCCTGTTGTAAAGTCTTTGAAACCATTATCAAAGACGTCGAGTTCGATATTTACGTTATCGCTTTCAACCATTGATGCAGAAACGTTATCAGCTCTGGTCACACGTTCCCAATCGTTCTTGTGGGAAGATTCTTTATGATCGACTGCCTTCCATAAATAGTAGTTATAAGCGTTGGAAATTCTTTCGCAAACGAGCTTAAGAGCTGGATAATTTGTCTCGAAAGAATTGAATGCGCTAATAAGGGTAACATCTTCAGCGTTAGAGAAAATGCCATCGATGAAGGAAGTATGTTTACCTAAGTTAAGATAATACAAACCAGAGTCATCCTTAACGGTGCCATTTGGGGTTTTGTATTTGAAGAACTCTTCAATGGTTTGACGTCCTTGTTTGTAATAGTTTTCAGCGTTGGTTAAAACAAAGTTGCCACTATAGTAGGAGTCAGCACGGAAGTTAGCATATTTTGGATTAAGTTGAAGCTCCATGGATTCAAGATAATCATCGGCTGTGATTTTAGTGCCATCTTCCCAGCAAGCCTTTTCGTTAAGAGGAATATCCCAAACCATGCCTGGTACGATGTTACCAACGGTTTCACCATAATAATTAGTGATGTCATCGTCAGAAACATCGGCAGGATCTATTTTTTCAGGCATACCACCGGCCATTTCAGAGACGAATGTGTATCCGTCTTTTGTTTCATTTAAAATGGCATCGTAAAGACCCATTTCAGTAAACGAAGTGATATAGGATTCGTCGTTAGTTTGCCAGTTATGGACGTTCCAGTTAGAAGGGCTGGTAGATAAGTAAGTGTTATACGTATAGTCAACATCCGAAACGTTGCTAGGATTACATCCGGCTAAAGATAAAACAGCAGTAACGGATAATAAGCCAAATTTCCATTTGTTTTTAGTCATATTTTTCCTCCTTAAAATTACAAAGATCGATTTATTTTACTACAAATCTCTCTCCCTCATGTTATTTGAGGGAGGAGAAATCGTTTGTGGTTGTGCCAACGTTGCTGATGGTGAGTTTTAATCCCATGTTCTTATTCTCGATATCACTGAATGGTAAGTAAGCATTCACAAAGACGGTGACATCTTTTGTAGCGGTATCAACAGTGACTTCTTCGTAGTTAGACATGGAGATTAAAGAACCATATTCGCCGTTGGTGAATTGTTCTGCTTTACCAAGAGCAGTACCGATTTGAGAGAATGGCGACATATTGAAGAGAGCGACAAAGAGGAGATTGGTGACGTTTCCGGCATTGTCGTTATCGCCACATTGTCCTTTCATGGTCACTTTTGTGCCATTGGCTGTCTTCTTGGTCCAAACGGTGTTATTGATTTCGTTTTCGGTAACGTTTTGAGCAGTCCATGGTTTGACATTTTCAATAGAAAGGACGTCTGTTCCTTCTTGGACTTGTTCTTTGGCGGACATATTGCCATCTTTTCCTAAGGAAGAGGTGTAGCAATTTGTACCATCTGTCCAATAAGCAAGTTCGCCTGCTTTGGCGAGTTCACTAACTGTGACTTTTCCATCCGCTTCTTCGGCCGCTTTTCTTTCTAAGACGGAATGAATACCTGTTTCTGTAACGGTTGTAACGGTCTTTGTATAAGAAGCGCCAGTGATTGCAATGGTTCCATCTTTAGATGCAGGTGTAGCAAGTGGGTTGCCCTTATCGTCAGCAGAATACATTTCCAAAGTAACTGTGTAGTTCTTGCCTTGATTGATTTGATCAAAGACAGTGGTGATTTCATCGGCTTTTGGAATGAGTGGGACATAACTTGCATCAGAGATTGCTTTATTTAAGAAATCAACTTTTGTTGTGCCGATGTCACGGATTTGAAGATAGGCGAAACTGCCAAGCTCAGAAGTTCCGTCTTCTTTTTGCATGTTAATTAAAGCAAGGAAGAGAGCGCCGTCGTCAACGCCATCGCTGTCATTGTCTTGTAAACCCATGAAAGCCATACCAGCCCAACTATATCCATCCTTTGCGAGGGAAGATTCTGGTCTAGATAAGCCAACAGACATAAAGCTGTCTTCAAAAGAAGTAGAGCTAACTAAAGCGGGTTCGCTACCACCTAAATCTGTGAGTTCGAAATCGGTGGCATCTAAGGATAAACTTTGGGTGATGTAATAGTTATTCCAGCTAGCATACCCAGGATCAAAAACTGGAACAGGATTTTTAGCAGCATCTTCCTCAACGTGGCCCCAATATGCGTGGCCATCAGCAAGTTTGGCAAGAAGGGTGCTTTTATATTCGTCAGTCTCATTTCCTTTATCGTCTTTCACTTTCTCGGCTGGATCATTGACGTTATAGATACCAACATAGTTTTCGGTATGAATGGCGCTATAAAGGTACTTGTCGGCGAATAAATCGATAGTGAAGTTTTGTGGGTTATCGTTTAACGGAGCAAGGAAATTGATTAATCCCATATGCTCTTCAGTAACGACTTGAAGAGAAAGCTTAGCTTGTAAGCTGCCTGCTTTGACTAATAAGTTATAAGTTCCTGCTTCGGTTGCGATAACGGAATGCCCGTCGATGCTCACAGCGGAATTTGTACAAGTGACACTAAATTTGTGGTCGGAAGAGTTGTCCTCATACTTGATGGTGATGTATTGATCTAAATCAAGAACATCTCCAATGGTGATATAAGGTAATTCATCGTGAGAAATTCTTGTTGCGGCAGAGATCGCAGATTCTTGGGAAGAAGATTCTTCACCACTTCCGCCTGGTTCCCCTGCGCAAGATGTAGCGGCAAGACCCATTGCGGCTGCGCTAACTATCAATAATAGCTTTGATTTTTTATTCATAAAATGACCTCCTTGGGCTAGACATGTGCAAAGATACACTAGAAAGGTAAAATTTCAATGATTATTTTTTGAAATGCTAAAATAGGCTCTTTATTTTATTAAATAGGATAAGAAACTGCTTACATTTCAGGTTTTTAAAATGTAAAAAATCTTTAAGTGCGTAGGGAAACAAATAAAAATAAACAGAATTCAAAACGGTTGAGAAAATATGTGCAAAGCCTTTTCTTGAAGAAAAGAAACAAGACTAGTAATATTATCGTTGTTCATTCGAGGTAACTATTTATGAAAAAGCACTCTTTATTACCAGGTATAGTTAGCATTGTTGCATTGCTTGCTATCGTTGGCGCTCTTCTTTTCCCTCTTGGGGCTGGTCTTGTTGCTAAAGGCACCTTCTTAGAGGCCGCTCGTGGCTATGATTTCGTTTTTGGAAATGATGCCCTTCAAATCAATAACCCTTATGGTTCGATGATTGCATGGTTTGTCCTTCTTCTAATCGCTGCTTTCTTTGGCTTAATTGGAAGTGTTACCGGATTCTTTGGTGGCAAAGTTGGTGCATTCTTTGATTTCGTCGCTGGCTTAATTGCTCTTGTTTGCGCAATCCTTTTCTTCTTATCACCTATTATGGTTGGTAACTCTTGGGTTTCCGCCTTTAATACTGCTGAAGCCGGGGTTACTGCTAATTTAGGATGGGGCTTTATTGCTGCAGGAGCTTCTTCTGCTGTTGCTGCTGTTTTGAATTTGTTTGTTGGCGGAAAAGGCTTATTTTCTAAAAAAGCATAATTCAAATAACAAGAATGATAAGCCCCTCTAAAGGGGCTTTTTCTATCATATGGAAACACTAGGAAAGAACATCGCATATTACCGAATGAAGAAAGGCTTGTCCGAAGAAGATTTGGCTCGCCTTCTTTCGGTTTCTAAAGATTTGATTCTTTCTTGGGAAAGGGATGAAAGAGAACCATCCCTTCAATTATTAGAAAAGCTTTCCACTCTTTACCGTGTGCCTAAAGAAGTTCTTTTAGAAACAAAACCAAAAGAAAAAATCATCCCTGTTTATTCGTATGAAAGCCGAGGGAAATTCGTTGGGACGTGCGCCCGTTGTGGCAAAGGAATTTATTCTACGAGTTCCTATGGCATGGGCGAAGTTATTGAAAAGAAACATTTCGGTAAGATTTCCCTATCTTATAACTATGATCCGAATAAGAATGAGGGCCATGATTATTTTTGCCATAATTGTTGCCAACAAATCCTTGCTTTGAAGAAACAAAATTTTAAAAAAGAAATCGCGGAAGATAAAAAACGTCTTTCTAAAGCGGGTTTCTTTTCTTTGTTTCTTGGCCTTATTGGCTCCGCACTTTGCATCATAGGGGCTCTTTTCCTTCACCTCTTCCTGGATAATTCTCTTTTGACTTATATCGTAGGATTTTCCTCTATTGCTTTTGGCTATTATGTCTTTGCACTTGTGTATACCTTATTATTAAAAGATAACTGGATTCATGACACGGTGTGTTCTTATGCGAAGTTTTCATTTATAACTTTACCAAAAAAGATATCGGAAAAAGACGCTAACGACGTCTTAAAAACCGGCTTTGTTAAAGCAGCTTTCTTAGCCGTTTCTTATGTGTTGGCTTTAGCAATTTTGACAGTTTTAACCTTGTTACTCAGCCTTATTTGTTTATTCTATTGGCCTATTGCCAGAAAGAAACGTATTTCTTCTATCGAAGAGAGGCAACAAAATGAAAAACACTAAAACAAACGTCATGCGTTTATTAGATGAAGCGAATATCTCTTATACACCGTATGAATATGATGAAACAATCGTTGATGGGGAAGGTGTCGCTTTGGCGTTAAAAGAAGACCCAGAATGTGTTTTTAAGAGCCTTGTTTGTGAAAATGATAAGCATGAACATTTCATCTTCGAGGTTCCTGTTAATGGAAACTTGAACCTTAAAAAAGCTGCTAAAGCGTCTCACTCAAAATCCATCGAACTGATTCCTTTGAAACAATTGTTGCCTCTAACAGGATATGTACATGGAGGCTGTTCCCCGATTGGACTAAAGAAATCGATGCCTGTTTTTATAGATGAGACAGCACAGATTTTTGACAAGATATATATTTCTGGTGGGAAAAGAGGATTTCAGGTTTGTCTATCTCCCCTTGATCTAAAGGAATATACCAATGCTGAATTTGTAGATATATTAGGCTAGTTTTGTCCGTTTTTTATTCCCTCCCTCTTTATATAAGTGGGAGGTTTTTATTTATGAGGAAGGCATTATTAGATGAAAAGAGAACAAATCTATTCGATTACCTGAACCGTTTGCTAGGAGATTATTTCTATCCCTATGCAAATCAAGGAAAAGGAAAATACAACGCAACGGATTTACATTCAAAAATCACAGTAATATTCGACTCTTTGGCTAAAGATTTGGAAACAAAAAGAAAAGATAAAGCAGAAATGATTGATTTTGTTTCATTCGAAATCTGTTCTCTTATCAACGAAGAGCTAGAGAAGAGGCTTAATCAGTCTTGTGCGAGCTCTTATTACTTGATTGATTTCAAAATATTTGCTCAAAATGTAAGTCGAAAAATCAAAGAATTATTTGATATATAAAAAATTTTTTATAAATATTCATTCGATAAAAACTAATGTTTCATAAAAATAGCACAAAGTACTTGACAGTGCTAAAACGTGAAATACAATAGTAATAGCACTTGAGAGAAAAGAGTGCTAAGAACAATGGAGGTATTGTTTATGAAGAATGAATTATCACGTTATGGCGAGGGCTTCTTTGACCCATTCTTGGATTTGTTTGCACCAGCAAATTTCCAAGAAAACAATAAATATGCTAAAGGACTTCAAATGAAGACTGACATTAAAGAGAACGACAAAGGATATGTTCTTGTTGTTGACCTTCCTGGAATCGATAAACAAAATATCCACGTTTCTTTAAATGATGGATATTTGACCGTTGAAGCGAAAGTTGAAGAGAATCAAAACAACAACGAAAACGAAAAATACATTCACAAAGAAAGATTTACCGGCGTTTCAAGCCGTTCCTATTATGTTGGCGATGTGGATGAAAAAGACGTTTCTGCCAAATATGAAAACGGTGTTTTGAAACTCTTTGTTCCAAAAGAAGTTCCAGAAAGCAAAAAAGAGCATCATATTGCAATTGAATAAATTGCTCGAAAGCTTTCAAGAGAGGGCAAAACCTCTCTTTTCTTTTTGCTAAGGATTTTTACAAATTGATAAAACTTTATTGAAATGGAATGCGGGTGAAATTTAAAATATTAATAAAGCTTGAGAGTTATGCGTTATTGTATTTTTTCTAGAGATGATGAACATTCCCAAAAGATGTCTTTTGAAATTTCTTCCTTCCTTGAGAAAGACGCATTTTTTTCTTTAGATGAAGCCTCTCCTGAATTAGCAATCGTCATTGGAGGGGATGGAACCTTCCTTGGAGCTTTACATAAAAACATCGGAAAGATTAATCAAATAAAATTCCTATGTTTCAACACGGGAACGATTGGTTACTACAACGAATTTGATGTGACTTCTTTTAAAGAACTTATTCATTCCATTAAGGAAAAGAGCCTTCCAACGAGAGCCTTTTCCTTATTGAAATACTCTGCTAATGATTGTTCCCATTTTGCAATTAACGAACTGATTTTAAGTGGGCTTATTAAAAATGTGGAATACGAAGTTTTTCTCGATGGTGAAAAACTTGAAGACTATTTTGGAATGGGGCTTGTCATCTCCTCATCAACCGGTTCAATGGGATATAACCGAAGCATTGACGGTTCTATCGTAGATATTCAAATAGACGGAATGCAAATGACGGAAATAGCTGCAATACGTTCGAAAGCGTATTCTCCAATTGGTTCTCCTGTTGTTTTCTCAAAAGATAGAGTTCTTACCTTCAAAGAGAAGAACTCCCGTTCCGGAAGCTTATTGGCGGATAATATTTTGCTTGAGGAAAAGTGCGCAAAGGAATTTTCAATTTCTATAGCGCAAGAAAAAGTGATTTGTTACTCGTTAGAGAAGGATCCCTTCCTAGCGAGAGTAAAGAAAACATTGGGTTTTTAAGGAGGTAATACATGTATAAAATTGTGACAAAACGCGTTTTGAACCCAACAATCGTGGAGATGGATATCCTTGCTCCAGAGATTGCGGCAAAAGCCAAACCAGGGGAATTCATCATTCTTCGTGTGGATGAAGATGGAGAAAGAATTCCTTTAACAATCGCAGGGGAAGACCTTACTAAGGGGACCGTTAAAATCATTTTCCAAATCGTTGGTTCAACGACATATAAATTAGGACAAAAGAAAGAAGGAGAATCTATCCAAGATTTCGTTGGTCCTTTAGGAAGAGCTACAGAATTAGATGGATTAAAGAAGGTCTGTATTATTGGTGGTGGAGCAGGAAGCGCAATCGCTATGCCAATTGCTCAAGAACTTCATAGAAGAGGAGCTATCGTGCACTCCATTGTTGGCTTTAGAAATAAAGATCTTGTCATCCTTGAAGATGAATTCAAAGCTTGTTCCGATATTTTAAAAATCATGACCGATGATGGCTCAGCTGGAGAAAAAGGCTTGGTCACCAACGCTTTAGAAAGCCTTCTTAATGAAGGAAACGCCTATGATGAAGTCATTGCAATCGGACCAATCGTCATGATGAAATTCGTTGCTAAGATGTGTAAAGAAAAAGGCATCAAGATTGTGGTTTCCATGAACCCAATCATGATTGATGGCACGGGTATGTGTGGTGGTTGCCGTCTTACGGTTGGAGGCAAAACCAAATTTGCTTGTGTCGATGGACCAGATTTTGATGGTGCTGAAGTAGATTTCGATGAAGCTCGTTGCCGTGGTGGAATTTACCGCGAATGGGAAAAGCACAAATACGAAGAAACCTGCAATCTATTTAAGGAGGCTAAATAAGATGCCAAAGTATCAAGTTAACATGAGACCGGATAAAAATCCGATGCCTTCTCAAGAAGCAAAAGTAAGAGCACATAACTTTGAAGAAGTTACCTCAGGCTATACTCATGAAATGGCAATTGACGAAGCCTTCCGTTGCTTAGATTGCCCTAAACCAGCTTGCGTTCCTGGTTGCCCTGTTCATATCGATATTCCAGGATTTATCGCTAAAATTCGTGAAGATGATTTGAAAGGAGCAAACGATGTCCTTTTAGAAGCATCCTCCCTTTCTAGTATCTGTGGTCGTGTCTGCCCTCAAGAGTCACAATGTGAAAAGAACTGTTTAAGAGGGAAGATGCCTATTCGTGTTAAAGATGAAGCTACCGGGAAGATGGTGGTTAAAGGAATGGGCGAACCAGTTGCTATTGGAAGGCTTGAAAGATATGTAGCGGACTATGCTCGTGAGAATCATCTTGTCGAGTTTAAGAAAACTCCATCTAATGGACATAAAGTTGCTGTTGTTGGGAGTGGCCCTTCAGGATTAACTTGTGCTGGAGATTTAGCCAAACTTGGATATGATGTGACCGTTTTTGAGGCCCTTCATGTGGCTGGCGGTGTTTTGTCCTATGGTATTCCTGAATTCCGTCTTCCAAAGCAAATCGTTAAAGAAGAATGCGCTAATTTAGAGAAAATGAGCGTCAAAATCCGTACAAACGAAGTAATTGGCAAGATTCATTCCATTGATGAATTGATGGATGATGGATATGAAGCAGTCTTCGTTGGATCTGGAGCTGGGTTACCACGTTTCATGGGAATTCCAGGAGAGAATTTAAATGGCGTTTTAAGCGCCAATGAATTCTTAACGCGAATCAACCTCATGAAAGCCTATAAAGAAGATCCCGAAACACCAGTCGTTCATGGAAAACGTGTTGCGGTTATTGGTGGGGGAAACGTTGCTATGGATGCCGCTCGTTCCGCATTACGTTTAGGTGCAGAAAAGGTTTATATCATCTACCGTCGTTCTTTAGAAGAGCTTCCAGCCCGTAAAGAAGAAGTGGAACATGCGATGGAGGAAGGAGTGGAATTCAAGCTCTTAAATAATCCAGTCGCCATTCTCGATGACGGTAAATTTAACGTCAAAGCAATCCGTTGCATCAAAATGGAACTTGGCGAGCCAGACGCGTCAGGAAGAAGAAGGCCAATCGCCGTGGAAGGTAGCGAGTTCGACATTGATGTCGATGTGGTTATTCAATCGATTGGAACCTCGCCAAACCCACTTATTAAGAATACAACGAAGGGCTTGGATACAAATGCTCATGGTTGCATTGTCACTAGCGGTGAAAGTGGTGCAACCACCAAAGAAGGTGTCTTTGCCGGTGGTGATGCGGTCACGGGTGCCGCGACTGTTATTCTTGCGATGGGCGCAGGAAAGAATGCGGCTGCCGCAATTGATGAATACATCAAAGCCAAAGCGAACTAATTAACGAAAATAATATGCGTTAGCTTTCTAGCAAAATATGGATGCTTCTTAATGAAAAGGAGGCATCCTTTTTTGATGAAAATAGGCAAACGAAAAATGCTTCGTTCTAAATGGAAATAGAACGGAGCATACTTCTTAAATCATACAGGTCTCTTCTCTTTTTACTATTTTAAGATAGCAATGACATGTTCTTGCCTTCCTGCTACAGCGATTGGCTTTCTATTTTCAATATAGATGTCGGTCTCACTTCTCATGCCGTAATCTGGCGCATAAATGCCTGGCTCTAAAGAGAAGGTAACCCCATCTGCTATTTCTCTTGTATCATGAGACTCATAATTATCGATATTAACGCCTGGACCATGAGGAGAAACATCTACGGCGATAGAGTGCCCTGTTCGATGGGTGAAATATTCTCCATATCCCATTTTTTCAATATAGCCCCTCCCTATATCATCGACTTCATAACCTTCCACACGGCGAAGTGGGAGGTTTTTCTCTAAGAATGCAATATCCATATCGATTGCAGTCTTTAAGACTTGGAAACGTTTTTCTATTTCGGAAGGAACTTCTTCTCCAACGTACCCCATCCAAGTAATATCCGCATAGACTCCTTCAGGATCGTCCATTTTGGCCCACATATCGATAAGAACAACGTCTCCTTTAACGATAAGCGAAGAGACTTTTTCATCTGGACCATAATGAGGGTTTGAAGCATTTTTGCCTTTTGCGACAATTGCTGGGTCGTCATAAACCATACCCTCTTCGTGGAAATGGTTGCAGATAAATTGTTGAACAGTGTATTCCTCGACGGAACCCTTCTCCAATATTTCTTTTTTGATGAAAGAAAATGCTTCATCTTTAATTTGAAGAGCGAGTTTACAAGCTTGTAATTGAAGGGCATGCGCTCTAGAAGAATAAACAGCGTTGAATTTCTGTAATAAATCACCAGAAGAAAGAATTTCAATTCCTAATGATTTCACGAATTCAACAGAGCCGTAATCCGCCAAAGCAATTCTCGGCAATAAGCCGTTTTCCGAGATATCCATGTAGACTTTTTTATAGTTTTTAAAAGATTCTTTTTCAATTTGTAACATCTCTTGCCAACGATGATAGACCTTTAAATCGAAGTCCTTTGTGATTTCAGGAGAATTTAGAAATACCGTATCAATGGAGTGGCAAACGATATAGGGTCTTCCCTCTTTTGGAAAAACAAGAATGATTTTTCTTGTTAGCATTTTGTTTCCAAGAAAAGAAACGACAGTCTTATTTTTATTTTCATAATCGACAAGTATCCAGGCATCGACATTGTTCTTTTCTAATTGTTTTTGAATTGTAAGGAATTGTTCCATTTGTAAAAACCTCGCACATAATTTTACACTTACAAACGGTTTTTGTTTAAAATTGAGCCATGAGTATGAAGACTCCTTATTCTAAGACCATGGATAAAAACAATCCGTTAGCTTCTCATCCAGATCCATATTGGGAAAGAAATGACTTTCTTTCTTTAAATGGGTTATGGGATTTTGAAATAACAAAAGCGAAAGATGTTCCTAGCAAATATACGGAGAAAATCTTGGTTCCTTTTGCCGTAGAAACTCCTTTAAGTGGAATTCCTAGACACGTTGAAAAAACCGATTATCTGCATTATAGAAAAGTCATTTCCATTGACGATAAATATGTAGGGAAAGTCGGTCTTCTACGTTTTATGGCCGTCGATCAAGAATGCGATGTCTTTATCGATGGAGAAAAGAAACTTAGTCATAAAGGAGGATACTCTTCCTTTACACTTTGTATTTACCCTTTGAAAAAGGAATTTGTTCTTGAGGTTTGCGTGCATGATGATACCTCTTCTCCAATCTATGCTAGAGGGAAACAGTCCAATGAAGCAAAAGGGATTTGGTATACGCCTACCTCTGGGATATGGCAAGAAGTATATCTGGAGTTTTTACCTTCTTTAGATTATCTTGAATCCTGTTCAATTAAAGGGGTTTTTGATGGGAAAAAACTAATTTTTGATGGGAAAATGCATGGGAAATTTGCAAAATACAAAATTGCTGTTTTCTTTAAAAATAAACTTGTTGGGGAGACTTTCTTTGATCCCTCTCTTCATGCGGAAATTGATTTATCTTCTTCTTTCCATCCTTGGTCAACGAAAGAAGCGAACTTATATAAAATCACCTTCTCTTCCGAGAGTGGAGATGAGATTTCTTCCCATTATGGGATTCGTAAAATCGAAAGACGAAAGGTTAACGGATTTGATTATTTGTTCTTAAATAACGAACCCCTTTATTTAAGCAGTTTACTTGATCAAGGATATTATCCTGATGGAGGTTTAACTCCACCTAGCGTTGACGCGATGAGAGGGGATATATTGCTTGCAAAAAGGTGTGGGTTTAATTCCCTTAGAAAACATATCAAGATTGAACCACGTCGCTGGTATTATCTTTGTGATCAAGAAGGTATTCTTGTCATCCAAGATTTCGTTAATGGTGGGGCACAATATTCCAAGCTTCTTATTAATCTAGCTCCGTTTTTGCCTTTAAAGATTTCTGATAAAAATCCACTCCTAGGAAGAATTAACCAAGAAAGCAAAAATCAATTTCTCCGAGAAATGGAAGAAACCGTTCACGAATTAGGAAATATTCCCTCCATTTGCATCTGGACTCTTTTTAATGAGGGATGGGGTCAATTTGATACAAAGGAATGTTATAACCGTCTTCGGAAATTAGACTCCTCTCGACTCATTGACGCAACAAGTGGCTGGTATGATAAAAAACTAGGTGATTTCCATTCGAGACATATCTATTTCAGGCCTGTCCATTTGTTCAATCATAAAAAGAGGCTCATATCTTTAAGCGAATTCGGTGGTTATGTGATGTATGTCGAAAATCATTCTTGGAGTCAAAAAAGTTTTGGCTATAAGAACTATTCAAGCCTTAAGGATTTGAATGATGGATTGGCTCACCTTTTTGAAAAAGAGGTCAGACGTGGTATCAAACACGCTCGTTTATGCTTGTCTGTTTATACCCAATTAACGGACGTGGAAGAAGAGGTTAACGGCTTGATTACTTATGATAGAGAAGTGGTTAAGGTGGATATAGAGCGTTTACATAAAATAAATGAAGAGTTGTATGAGGAATATCAAAGCATCTATCGGAAAGATAAAAAGCATGAAAAGAATTAAAGTGGCGTTTTTCGACATTGACTGGACGTTATACGACGATAAAGAATGCAAATGGGATTCTCCCTCCGTTGAAGCGGTTAAAAGACTTCAAGAACAGGGCGTTAAAGTATTTATATGCACAGCTAGGCCATATGCTTCGTTTAAATGGCTTGGAGCTTTAGATTTAGGGATCCAATGGGATGGCTTTATAGCATCTTCTGGAGGATATGCGTTTGCTGATGGGAAATACATTTTTACCAGTAAGATGGAGAAGAAGGATGTGGAAGAGTTTATCGCTTTGGCATTGAAAAGAAAAAAATCCCTTGAGCTTGTTGAACTTGAAGAAAGAAAACTAATCGCTCCATTAAATAAAGAAGGCGAAGAGCATTTTGCTCGTTTTAATGAATACATTCCTCCTTTGAAAGAATACGAAGGAGAGGATGTTGAAGGAATTAATTTCTTTGCCGACGAGAAAGAAGACGAACTGTTTCAAAAGACGTTCCCTCATTTGGTTTATTGGAGATATACGCCATATTCGGTTGATGTTATGCCTTTCAAACACAAAAAAGGAGATGGCATCAAACATGTTCTTGATTATTATGAATTTTCGAAAGATGAAGCAATGGCGATTGGGGATGATCTTCCTGATTTAACTATGGCTGAAGCCGTTTCCTTTTTTATTTCCATGGGAAATGGCAAAGATGAGGTCAAAAAAGCAGCTTCTTTCGTAACAAAAGAGGTCTGGAATTCTGGCGTGAAATACGTCGTCGATAAAATCATTGATAACAAATGTTATCCTTTGAAATAATTCCAATATCGCTCTTAGGCGGATAGTAGTATTATTTCGCTATGGCAAAATTGGATCAGAGTAAAACACCTTACGTCGATGCATTAAAAAACTATGTTTCGGAAGGTGTTGCCCCTTTTGATGTGCCTGGACATCATATGGGGAATATTAAGAACAAAGCGACCGAACTTTTTGGCCAGGAATTATTTCGTTGCGATGTGAATGCACCAATCGGCTTGGATACATTAGGCAATCCTCAAGGTGTGATTAAAGAATCAGCGCAATATCTTGCGGAAGCGTGTCACGCTGACGAGGCTTTCTTTTTAATTAACGGAACTTCTTCCGGAATTATCGCCATGATTATGACGGCGGTAAAAGCAAACGAAAAAATCATTCTTCCTAGAAACGTCCATAAGTCTGTTATCAACGCCTTGATTTTTTCTGGTGCAAAACCAACCTATATCATGCCAGAAATCGATTTGGAATTAGGAATTGCTAATCAGCCTAGTGTTGAACAATGGAAAAAGGCAATCCTTAGGAATCCTTCTGCGAAGGCTATTTTTGTGATCAATCCGACTTATTTCGGTTCCGTAACAGATTTAAAAGAGGTCACGGATTTTGCCCATGCTCATCATATGGCTGTATTAGTCGATGAAGCCCATGGCGCTCATTATTATTTCCATCATTCTCGTTCACCTTTGTCTGCTATGGATGCAGGTGCTGATATGTCTGCCGCTTCTTTTCATAAAACAGTTGGTTCTTTAACCCAAAGCTCTGTCCTTCTTTTGAAAACAGAACGTTTTAAAAGAGAAGACGTTCAAAAGACTTTGAATATTTTGAATACGACATCTCCTTCAGGAATTTTAATTGCTTCCATTGATGCCGCTCGCTCTTATATGGCTTCAAAAGAAGGATATGATGCAATGAGCAGAACCTACGATTTAGTGGATTACGCTCGTAGCAAAATTGCCAAAATCCCCGGTTTTGTTAATGAAGATAGAAACCATTTCTTAGCGCATGGTTCCTTCGGATATGACGATACGAAACTGGTCGTTGGCCTAGAACATTTAGATCTGGATGGTTTCCAACTTTACCATTTGTTAAAAGACAAATACGAAGTTCAAATGGAGCTAGCTGAATCGAATGAGGTATTGGGTATTTTTGCTATTGGAACAAAAAAGAAACATGTTGATCGGCTTCTTTCTGCTCTACGTTCTATCTCTAAAGAACATTACAACCCATCCTATATTAGAAAAAAGAGCCATTTCGATGCTACCTTCCCCTTCCTTTTGGTTCGTCCACGTGTTTCTTTCAACGCTCCAGGCAAACTTGTGAGCATCGATGAATGTGAAGGGAACGTCTCTAAAGAACAAGTTATGATGTATCCACCAGGAATCCCTCTTATTGCTCCTGGCGAAGTCTGGTCAAAAGACTTAGTGGAAGAAGTAAAAGATCTTCAAGAATCTTCTGAATCTCATACGAAATTGCTTTCTTCTTATCATGACGCTTTTGAAGTTATCGATACGGCAAAATGGAGAAGATTCGGTCTATATGAGAAGAGACTGAATGATTATTACAAAAATAAAATCACGACCCCAATCACTGATGGTTTCCATTTCCCGTTTGAAGGGAAAGAACATCAAGCGACTTTCATTTTGATGCCTTCCCGCCAAGATACTTGGAGAAAGAAAGCAAAACCTGCGCAAACTAACTATATTGAAGTCATTAAAGCTATTGCTTTGCATGAAAAAGTGATTGTCGGTGTGAATCAATCCATTAGCAAGAAAGTCATCGAAGAATTAAACACCATTCCTAACGTTACGGTTTGGAAACTTCGTTATAACGATGCTTGGGCAAGGGATAACATGCCTCTTTTCGTTACCGATGGCAAACAACTTAGAACCGTTGATTTCCGTTTTAATGCCTGGGGTGGAAAAGTAGATGGCCTTTATTCAGATTATCAAGATGATGATGCGTTAGGGGCGCTTGTTTCTAAGAAGCTCAAACTTCTTTCTTATTATTTGCCTTCCTTTGTTCTTGAAGGGGGCTCTATCGCTATCGATGGAGAAGGAACTTTAATTACAACGGAAGCATGTCTTTTATCAAAAGGACGCAACCCATACTATCAAAAAGAAGAAATTGAAGAAATTCTTCATGACTATTTAGGCGTCGAAAAAATTATCTGGGTACCACATGGAATTTATCAAGATGAAACAAATGAACATATTGATAACATGGTTTCCTTTATCCGTCCTGGTGAAGTGGTAATGGCCTGGTGCACAAATAAAGAAGACCCACAATATCGTTATTGCCAGCAAACCTTTAAAGCTCTTTCCCAAGCGTATGATGCTAAGGGAAGAAAACTCATCATCCATAAACTTCCTTTACCAAAACCGATGTATCTTTCCGAAGATGTCGCTAAAGAACTTATCTTCTCCGATAGCACTTTGGATACAAGGGTTTCCGGAAGAAGATTAGCTGCTTCTTATGTAAACTATTATCAAGGGAAAGATTTCATCATCATGCCTGCTTTTGGCGTGAAAGAAGATAAGGAAGCTTATCAAATCATGAAGGAACTCTATCCAAACAAAACGATCCATCAAATTGATACTTACGAAATATTACTTGGTGGAGGAAATATCCATTGCATTACGATGCAACTTCCAAAGGAGGATGAATAATGAAAGCAGCAATCACCCAATTCTCAATGTCGAAAGCCTACGAAGAGAATATTCAAAAGGCGGATAACTTTATCCGTTTAGCAAAAGAAAAAGGGGCTGATTTAGTTCTTTTGCCAGAACTCTTTGAAGGCCATTATTTCTGCCAAATTGAAGATTATGATAATTTCTCTCTTGCCGAGGATTTTAATGATTCTAAAACCTTAAAACATTTCCAAGAAATCGCCAAAGAAACACACATGGTCCTGCCGATTTCCTTTTTTGAGAAAGCTGGTAACTGTTATTTTAACTCCTTGGCGATGATTGATAACGATGGAAAAATCGTTGGCCTTTATCGTAAATCCCATATCCCTACAGGGGAGTGCTATGAGGAAAAATTCTATTTCACTCCAGGGGATACTGGTTTCCAAGTTTTTTCTACCCATATTGGCAAGATTGGCGTTGGCATTTGTTGGGATCAGTGGTTCCCTGAAACAGCTCGTATTCTTGCTTTAAAGGGAGCGGAGATTCTTCTTTTCCCAACCGCTATTGGATCGGAACCTGTTTTAGTGAAAGATTCTAAGAGCCATTGGCAAAATGTTATGAAGGGTCATGCGGCCGCTAATATCATGCCTGTTTTAGCCTCTAATCGTGTTGGTGTGGAAGAAGCAAAAAACTCTTCGATGAAATTCTTTGGCTCCTCCTTTATTGCCGATCAACATGGTGACTTTGTTAGCGAAATGAATCGTGAAGAAGAAGGGATACGTGTAGCGGAATTTGACCTCAATGAGATAGCCAATGAACGTATCGCTTGGGGTGTTTTCCGTGATCGTAGAACGGATTTGTATTCTCCGATTTTAAAGATGTCGGATATTCAAGAGAAATAAACCATTTGATATGGTAAAATCTTTTCATGAAGTTATCCTATTTTTTTCTTGTTCCCTTAAGCCTCCTTATGGCTTCTTGTGTCAATGGGAATTCTTTTGACACGTCCTCTTCTTTTGAGTCTACAAAATCTTCGGAAACAACCTCTTCCGAAGAATCTTCTGAGTCTCTAGCATCTCAATCTAGTCTTTCTTATTCCTCTGAAAAGGAAGGCGATATTTCAGAAGTTAGTGGACCCATTACTTTAAATAACAATGATGTTATTGATTTTGCTAAGTCCTCATATCAAAAAGGAACGTGTGTATTTTCTTTTAGTAAAGCAAAGAAGAATTCCAATGGCTTTATCTCTTTGGAAAAAGGTGGATGCTTTACGAATTTCACTCCGTTCTCTAAGGATGTCTCATCGATTGAAGTTTCTTTTACGACAACTTGTGATTATGCGTCTTTGGTTAGTAAGTCCTCTTCTTTTAAGATTACTTCTCCGATGAACGGAGCCTATGAGCTTGCAAATGAAACGCCTTTTAGCTTTCAAACAAAAGGCAATTATTTTTCTTTGTATTCTCCTGTTGGTCAATACGATATCAAGAGTATCAAGCTCGAATTCTCTGATGTTTTAACTCCAAAAGAAAAGAGCAAGAACATTGAAATTTATACAATTAACGATACCCATGGTGCCGCGGATACCATCGTTGATTCTGCATCAAATAAATATCAATCTGGAATCAAGAAACTCTCCGCTTTCCTTATGGATGCGGAAAGAAAAAAGCCTGAAGAAGTTGTTGCTCTTTGTTCAGGAGATATGTGGCAAGGCGGAATTCAAAGCAACTGTTCACGTGGCAAATCCATGATTGATTGGATGAATGTTACTGGCTTTGAATCTATGGCAATTGGGAACCATGAATTTGATTGGAAACCTGAAACGATTGAAGCAAATTCTTCGTTTGCTAATTTCCCATTTTTAGGAATTAACATTCGTGATGAGAAAGGGAATCGTCCTGTATGGGCAAGGCCTTCTACCATTGTTTCCCGCGGTGGAGTTCGAATTGGGGTGGTGGGTGCAATCGGAGATGTTGCCTCCTCAATTAGCGTCTCTTCTCTATCTGGCTATAGCTTCCATTGGTCTGAGACAGCAAAAATGGTTGAAGAAGAGGCTAACCGTTTACGCTTACAAGAAGGATGCGATATCGTTGTTCTTTCTATTCATGGCTCGAATTCCTCGCGTCCAGCTAATTGCGATCTTTGGAATGGTGTAGATGCTGTTTTAGAGGGACACACTCATGTCAGTTATTCCTTTATCGATAGCAAAGGCATTCCTCATATTCAAACTTATGGGAATGGTTCAAATCTTCGTTCTATAAGATTTGCTTATGATGAGAATACTAGCAAATACAAATATATTTCGAACGCGAATATAGAAAATGCCTATCTTTCTTCTTTAGAAGATGAACCTATGGCCAGCAAGGTCTATAACCATTATGAAGAAGCCGTTTCATCTTTAAAAAATGAAGTTCTTTATCATACCGACAATGCCATTTCTCAATCGGAATTGGCTAGCTTCTCCGCTAAATGTCTTTATGAGTATTATGCGACTAAGTATGAAGGAAATAGGAAACTAGTGGGGGCGTCTATTAATTCTGGTGCAGCAAGACAAGAATTAATTGGTGACATCACTTATGCGGATTTGATTAACGCTTTACCTTTTGAAAATGAAAATGTCTTTGTTAATATTCCGTTAAAATATTTTCAAGCGATGCAGAGAAACAGCTACTATTCCGCCTATTCTAGTGATGTGAGCGACCTTTCCATTAACGAACAAGTTGAAATCGTTATGGTCTCTTATGTTGCAGATAAAGCGCAAGAACAATCAAAATATCATTTCTCTTGTGACGATAGGGATGGAACATATTATCTTTTCGATATTGTTGCAGATGCCTTTAGGGAGGGAAAATATGCTAGCTAAAAAAGGAAGCGCTTTGATTGTCCAAGGTGGTGGAGCTAGAGGAACTTATGCGGCTGGTGTCTTGAAGGTTCTTTTAGAGAATGGCTTTTCTTTTGATGAGGTATATGGGACGAGTGCTGGTGCATTATTAGGTGTTGAATATGTGACGAAAGATAGTGAACGTCTCGGCAAACTTATTGAAGAACTTTGCTGTTCCAAAGGTTTTATTAAAGTGCAGAATTATTTCACCAAAGGATCGATTTTTGATTTTGACTTTTTACTTAAAGAATTGCCAAAAGAGAAACTCCCTTTTCGTACAAAAGAGTTCTATGAATCGGAAACGAAATTTTACGCTGTTTCCGCAAATGTAACGGAGAATAAAGTTTCCTATTTTTCAAAAAATAACCCGTATTTCATGGATGGATTAGCTTCCTCCGCATCTCTCCCTCCTTTTTCTAAACCCATTGAAATTGAAGGAAACGGATATGTTGATGGAGGAGTTTTTGCCGCCGTTCCATTTGAGAGGGCTTTAGAAGAAAACGTTTCTAAAATCGTCGTCATTTCTACTAGGGAAAAAGGATATAGAAAAAAGGCTCCGAAGAGAGCCATGAAGGCCATATGTCGAAGACAATATAGGAAAAATCCCGCCTTCTTGAAATCCGTTTTGAATTCTTATCGGCTTTATAACGAGCAAATGGATGAAATGGATAAATTAGCAGAAGAAGGTAGGATCTTTGTTTTTTATCCAACTCTACCGCCAGCTGTCGGCATAACCACTCAAAATAAAGCGAAATTAGAAACACTTTTTGCTGATGCCGAGAAAGATACAAGAGCTTCTTTAAATGCCCTAAAGGAATATCTCTCAAAGTAAAACTTTGATAAAATAAGCGGGTATGAATAAGAATGATAAAAAATTACATCGAACAAAGAAAGGCTTAATCGACTTAAATAAGACCAAAGTTTTTCTTGTGAATAAAGGAACCTATTTACTCGATTTCTTGAAAGAAAAGATTCCAAACCAATCCCAGCATAATATTTGCCGTATTATTGCCAACCACCAAGTCGCGGTGGGTGGAGCTCCTGTCTCTCTTTTTAAATACAAGCTTTATCCGGATGATGAAGTAATCGTTTCCTATAACCGCATTGCTAAGCATCAAAGAAAAGACTTGCCTATCATTTACGAAGATAACGATATCGTTGCTATCAATAAACCAAGCGGCCTTCTTTCCATTGCTTCCGACCGTGAAAAAGGGAGAACTGCTTATCGTTTAATTAGCGATTATGTCACTCAGAAAGATCGTAACGCCCGTATTTTTGTTGTTCACCGTTTGGATGAAGACACATCTGGTGTTTTGATTTTTGCTAAGAATTTCGAAACCAAAGAAGCACTTCAAAATAACTGGCAAGATATCGTTAAGAAACGTGGCTATTATGCAATCGTTGAGCCAAACGATATTCCTGAAAAAGGACATCTTGAAAACTATTTAGCGACAGACGAAGTCACTTTTAACGTGTATGTCACCAAAGACAAGAAAAAAGGAAAACTTTGTATCACCGATTACAAAAAGATTACCACCAATAAGAAATACGCCCTCTTGGATGTCAATATCTCCACAGGCCGTAAAAACCAAATTCGTGTCCAATTAGGCCACCAAGGTTATTACATTATTGGCGATGATCGTTATGGCGATCCATCAAACCCAATCAAGAGATTGGGCCTTCACGCCTATGAATTGGATTTCACCAATCCTTTAACCCATAAAGCTTATAAGCTTAATTGCCCAATTCCACCTTCTTTTAAGAAACTTATGGCTTCTACTGGAGAGGAAGAAATCAAGACAGATAAAAAGCAACCAAAGGGTTATGCTTTAGGTAAAAACCAGGCGAAAAAGAGAAGAGAAACAAATAAGGTAAGAAGTAATGGAAAGAGAAATAAGCGAAAATAATTCCACACCTTCTCTTTCTGAATTAAGAAAAGAGAAACGCAGTCAAACCTTTTTGGCGTGGATGCATAAGCATCTTCCGTTTTTGTTTGATATACGTTCCCTCTTTTATTATGGCCTTCTTGTTTTTGTCCTTGGGATCTTATGGTGTATCTATTCTTTAGTGACAAACCATTTCACGCAGTTCTATCCCTGGACAGACTATACAGGTCAGTATGTGACCTTTACTTATTCTTTTTATGATGCTTGGCATAAGTTTTTTAAAGCAGGTATCTTTGAACTTTATGGGACGGACACTTATTTGGGAACGGATAATATCGGTTCAAATTCCTATTATGGTCTTTTTGATCCGTTCTTAATTATTTGTTATATCTTCCCTAGAGCAATTATTCCTCACACCTTTGTGATTGCCACCTTCTTTAAAGGAGTGGTTGGCGCTTTAGCAACAAGAGCTTATTTAAAATACCTTGGCGTTAGTGAGGGCTCATCCCGTATTGGTGGTTTAGCCTTTGCCTTTAATGGTTATTTAAATTTCATGGTTGGATTCCCTTCTGTTGTTTCGATGTGTTCTATGGTTCCTTTGGTTCTTTTGGGAATTGAAAAAGTAATTAAGGAAAAGAAAGTTCTTACTCTTTCAATTGCTTTAGGACTATTAGGGCTGATTTCTTTCTTCTTCTTGGTTGTCGTTTGTATTTTCGGTGTTTTATATGCCATATGGAGATACCTTTGGAGCATCAAACAAAGGAATTGGAAAAATAACATTGCTGTTCCTGCTTTAGGGGTAATGGCTTTTGCGTGTGGCATTATGCTATGTTCTTGGAGTCTTTTGCCTTCTTTAAGAGAATCCTCTCTTTCGGGAAGAACAATTTCTATTGGTGCAGCTTATTTAAATTCACTTAAGACATCTATTGCAACCTTTGATTTCAAAACGGCTTTTGCTCGTTTATTTGAATTAGTTGGTCGCCATCCTGGAAGGGAATTACAGGGGTTAATTGGATTTTTCTATCCGACTTATGGCTATCTTGCTTTGCCTATTGCCTCTGGCATGAATGCAAATGGTGGCATCCAGTATGACGCATGGGTTGCCTCGTTATTCTGCTACACGCCTTGCGTTATTCTTTTTTGGATTGCCTTTGTTTCTTCTATCCGCAGGAAGAAAGTGTCCCATATGGTGGCTTTTGTTTTGATTGGCTACCTTGTCTTTACCAATTTTGCTTATTATTTCTTCTACGCTTTTACGGGTGATGGATATGGAAGATGGTATATCGTCTTAGTACCAATCATTATTTATTACGCCTGTCAGGAATTAGACCGTTTGAAAGAAGAACCGAAATGGGTACCAATTTCTGGGGCTGCAACATCTTTATTCTTGGCCACTTTGACTTGGATTCTTTGCATCGTGGTTTTGAAAGATAAGAGCTTTGAGACTTCTTTAACTACCTATTGGGTTACGCGTTATAGCGTTCCTTCTGTGGTGAATGGCCATTCCACTTTGTGGATTGTTTATTTCCAATTAGGAATGGATTTAATTGTTTCTTTGATTCTTCTTTTCGTGAAGAAAAGAGAAATCCTTTTAAAGACCTTAGGCGGCATCATCATGGCTGAAACCATTCTTTGGGGAAATATGTCTTTTGCTTACATGGGGACTTGGAACTATAACGGTTGGAATGGTGGAGTGGAGTATCGTAATGATGTAACAGACGCTTTCTCAAAGATTAATTCCTTTGATGGGAATACGTTCCATCGTGCTTTTATTGAGGGTATGCCAGAAAATAACGCTCAGGAAGTCTTTGACTTTAATGGAACGAGTAACTTCCATTCTTTGTTTAATTACGATGTTAACCAACTGGCTTTATATTCCCATATGAATCGCCATGAATATCAGTCAACAGCCTATGATCAAACCTATTACAACAAGTCCTGGTCTGCTTTTTATGGCAATAAGAGAATCGGTGCTGACGTGGCTTTCAACATTAAATATTATGGTGTTAAACGTGAGGGGTACAGCGAGTGGGAAAACTGCAATGTTGATCCAGAAATATCCAAATACGTGAATACGGATAACGTTCCTTGGGATTCGACTTTAGTCTATGGAGACGCTAGAAATAAAGTGCGTGTTTATCGCTCTTCCTTGGTGGATGAGAATAGTTTTGGCCACGCTGTAGATGAGCTCTATAAAGAAAATAGAGAGCCTTCTTCCACCTACGTTGATGATTTCTATATGGGAAATGCTTCAACCTATGAAACCTTTAATGAAATTAATCGTAACGAAGAAGTTTACACCAAAGGAGCTATCGTGAAAGATGAAGACGTAGATCTTCTTACTTCCGAAGGCTTCCTTCTTTCCTCCGCCCCAGCTAAATCCTCTCTTTTGAAATCTGTCTCTTTGAAAAAGACAATCTACCGTCATGAAGATACGAATTTCTTGGGATATAGTAGCAAGGATAATAAGACCTATGGTCCTACTTATTTCTTAAATCATTCCGAGAGTAAAAGAAACACGGGAATGAACTATGTTCCCGATTATGAAACGGTCGTATTTACTCCAAACGATGGTTCAAAGTATTTCAATAGCGATCCTAATGGGGCGTATTTCTCTCTTCTTTACAATTTTACCAATTCAACGAAGACACGTATCTATCTAATTGGCGATTATACGGATAGCAATGGCAGAACCTATGAAGATCAGCTTTTATCCTACGATTATAATACGATGACCGCTTATCAATCTAGAAAGGTTGGAGGAGCATCCTCAGCAGACGTTTTTGGCTTCTATCCAAAAGGAAAGGTCAAATATCTTTGTTTGAACGCAAAACCAAGCGATTATTCTAACCCAGGCAAAGATAATGAAGCCGCAAGCATTTCCTCTTCTTATGGCTTATATTTTGCCAACCGAACTGACGTAGAAGCCTTCTACAGTAAATATAAGAACGAAAACTACGCATTAAAGGACGCAGTTTATTCGACAAATAAAGCGACTTTCTCTTCGAATTTTGATTCCAAGAAAGTGGTTGTCACCACCCTTGGATATGATGCAGGATGGAGAGTCTTTGCCCATTTTGAAGACGGTTCCTCTAAAGAATGCCAAACTCTAAAATTGGATGGAGGGTTTGTTGGTTTTATCGCTCCTCAAGGAAACGTTTCCTATGTGATGAAATATCAAACTCCTTATTTAAAAGAGGGCGCTATTCTTGCTAGTGTCGCTATCCTAACTCTTGCCACCTATACGATTGCTAGATTCGTCTATCAAGTCAAAAAGAAAGAAAAAGAACTGGCTTAATTCTTCCAGTTCTTTAAATAGATGTCGTATACGCGATTTTTTGGCAACGAATATTCATTTGATATCTCTTTTATAGCATCCTTGCTTTTCATTTTTTCTAGAGCTTTAGCAAGATAGGATTTGATATCTTCATCGGTAATTTCCTTAGTTATTTCTTTTGCTCCCTCAACAACGATTACCATTTCGCCAATGAGGGTGTCTGGAGATAATTCGGATAGTTCGCCAAGTGTTCCACGAATGAATTCTTCGTGTTTCTTTGTCAATTCTCTTGCTAAACAAGCTTGTCTTTCTTTTCCTAAGATGGTAGCCATATCTTTCAATGTATCTTCGATACGATGAGGGGATTCATAGAAAATGATGGTATCTTGGAAATCCTTTAAGGACTCAAGTTGTTTCTTGCGAGTGGATGGCTTGCTTTCAAGGAAACCATAGAAATAGAAATGATTGCTAGGAATGCCAGAACAAACAAAAGCGCATAAGCCTGCATTAGGGCCGTTTACGACGGATACTTTGAATCCTTTTTCGATTACCTTTCTTGCAAGTCTTTCACCTGGATCAGAAATAATAGGATAACCAGCATCGGACATATAAGCGACTTTTTTGCCTTCTTTCATTAGGGAAAGAATCTTTTCAGAGGCTTTCTCTTCATTATGCTCATGACAGGAAATCAAAGGTAGATCAATGCCGAACTTCTTTAATAACATACCCGAATTTCTTGTATCCTCGCAGGCGACATAATCCATCTCTTTTAAAACAGAAATGGCGCGTGAAGAAAATTCCTCAAGATTTCCGATTGGGGTTGCAATCAAATAAAGTAAGGGCGTATCCCCTTGAAAGTTAAGTTCTCGTTTAAGCATTTTTGTTCTTTATCGTTTGTTGATTGTTTGGCCTTTGGCTATTGCCTTTGTTAGGACGTTTATTGTTGTTATTGTTGTTCTTTCTTGGTTGAAAGCTATTGCCGTTATTATTTTCTTTCTTTTGAGGGAAAACTTTCTCTTGAGGCTTCTTGAATGCTTGAGGACGATAGTTTGGATGAAGGATTTTGTTATATTCGTCCAAGGTTAAGAATTGAACGTCCTCTTCATTAGTAAGCTTTATGCTACGAGACATGATATTAAAGGAAGAAACGGAGTAATCCCCGGTAGGCAAATGAATTTTATCCCCGATTTTAGGGAAGGATTTCTTTGCTTCGGTATACATATCATCTTCATATAGAAGACAACATTTCAATCTTCCACATTGTCCGGATAACTTTGGAATATTTAAGGTGAGCATCTGATTCTTTGCACGAGAAATGGAAATTCCATCAAAGGATTTTAAGAAGGTTGTGCAACAAAGAGGTAAGCCGCATATGCCCATGCCACCAACGGATTTAGCTTTATCCCTTGGAGCGATTTGATGAAGTTCAATACGGCATTTTAATTGAGAGGCAAGAACCTTTAAAAGTTCACGGAAATCGACTCTTCCTTCGGCAGTATAAGTCATGGTTATCTTTGAACCATCTAAGGTATATTGAGCATCAATAAAAGACATGCCAAGGTTTAATTTCTTAGATTCTCTTTCCGCAATTTGAAGAGAGACTTTGGCTTGTTTTTTTGCTAATTCGTAATCTTCTAAATCGTCAGGATTAGCTTTGCGAACCACGGCTTTTAATTCTAATTGGGAGCGATACATATCCATGCTTGTTGGAGTGGAAGTTACTATTCCCATTTCAAATCCAGAAACAGTATCGACGATAACATAGTTTCCAATTTCTAATGAGGTGTCATTTGTGCCAAAGAGATATGACTTTTCCCCGTTTGGAAAACGTACAGGGACGAAGTGAGTGAAGTTTTTAATCATAGATTTTCCTCCGTGATGTAAAGAAATAAATGCATCAAAGCCAAAGAGGAATTGATGTTGGTATTAAGAATACTACGAATTTTGAGTATTTCGGCAAGAGATGAGCCTAAATGAGGTAAGGTGTTTGCTAATGCGGTGATTTTTTGATCGTATGAAATTAAAGAAATGTTTTGCTTTTCTTGCTTAGATAAAGCGTCTTTAAAGGCTAAAGAAAGCAAATCTAGATAATTGAACATATTCACAAAAGAGGATGAGGATTTCTTTTTCGCTTCGTTCAAAGCAGGAAGAATGCTATTTTCAAATTCAAAAATAGCGGAAGAAGAATCTTTTGCAAGAGCATCTAATGTCTTTAGATAAAGGTCTTTTAAGATAAGATAGCCTTCATCCATGCTCTTTTCTTTGAGGATGTCCGCGTTATTAAAGAAATGAACCAATAACTCCGCATCTTCTTCTTTTACACCGTTTTTGACTGCTTCATTTTTAATAATGTCTTTTGGAATGAGTAACATTCTTAATTTTTCACAACGAGAAAGAATGGTTGGTAAGACCTTCGTTTCGTTTTCCGTTGTTAAAAAAGCATAGGTGTTTGCTGGCGGTTCTTCTAAGAATTTTAGTAAGGAGTTGATGGCTTGAACATTCATGTTTTCAACCAAGTTAATGATGTAAATCATGATACCCTTGGCTTCTAAAGGCGTTTTGGAGAAGTCACCAACAATTTCTTGAACATCGCCTTTCTTAATTTGCCCTTCTCTTCCATCAAGAAGGATGAAATCCGTGTAGGTATGGTGATTGATACGTTTGCAAGAAAGACATTCATTGCAAGCTAAAGGATTTGGATGATCGCATAATAAAGACTTTGCTAAATAAGTTGCCGTTTCCAAAAGAGGAACGCCTTTTTCTCCTGAAAGAAGATAAGCATGAGAAATTCTTTTGCTTTCGAGGGCGTTTTTAAAGGTTTGGAACACCAAAGGTTGATATGTTTGCAAATAGTCTTCAAAATTCATCTATTTTAGCCTCTTATCAATTTCCTTCATGACGTCTTCATAGACGCTTTCTTTATCTTTTGAAGCGTCGATTATGACATAACGTTTTGGAAAACGTTTTGCTAATTCTAAGAATGCGTTTCTGACAGCGTGGTGGAATGGAAGTTTTTCAACATCGAGACGATTTACTTCTCTTCCAGCATTCATGGCAATTCTTTTTAAGCCTTCTTCAGGAAGGATGTCAAAAAAGAAGGTGACATCTGGTTCTAATCCTTCGGTGGCATATTGATTTACTTTATAGATTTCATCAATCCCTAAGCCTCTTGCTCCTCCTTGATAAGCTAAAGAGGAATCTAAAAAGCGATCGCAAATAACGATTTTCCCTTCTTTTAATGCAGGGAGAATCTTTTGAACGATATGCTGGCGACGAGAAGCAGCATAAAGCAAGGCTTCTGTCCTTGGGTCCATATCTGTATTTCTTTTATCTAGGATAACGTTTCTGATTTCTTCGGAGATAGGGGTTCCGCCTGGTTCTCTACTTAGGAGAACGCTTTTCCCTCTTTCTTCTAAGGCTTTTACAACATGTTGGATACATGTGGTCTTTCCAGAACCTTCTCCCCCTTCAAATGTGATAAACATAATTAAATCTTCTTTCTCCCCTCAAAGGCTTTTGCTAATGTGAGTGGATCGGCATAATCTAGGGATAATCCCATAGGCAAACCATAGCCTAAACGAGTGACGTTTGCTTTTCCTTCAAGAAGTTTTGCGATAAATAAAGCAGTTGTTTCCCCTTCGATTGTTGGGGAGGTAGCTAATATGACTTCCTGGATGTTATTTTCTTGCACTCTTTTTAAAAGAGAGGCAATACGTAGGTCTTCCGCGCCAATTCCCTTAGCCAAATTAATGGAACCGCCGAGAACATGATAAACTCCTTGAAAAGAATTCATCTTTTCGATAGCGATAATATCTTTCACCTCGCTTACAACGCAAACAAGCTGATGGTTTCTTGTGGCATCAAGGCAAATATCGCATTTTCCTTCATTTTCGGTATACATTCCACATTCCGGACAAGGATGAACGCGCTCTCCGAGATTATGGAGGGCTCTTGAGAATTCCTCACGGTCTTCGTCTTTGAAATTTAAGACGGCATAAGCCATTCTTTCGGCGGATTTCACACCAACGCCTGGCAATTTGCTAAAGGAATCAATAAGAGCTTGGATGGAGGGTAATTCTTTCATTAAAATAAACCGCCGCTACGTCCGGTGATTTCCTCGTCGATTTTGTTATTTGCTTCGGTGATTTGATCAATGGCTTCATTAATGGCAGCAACGATAGTATCTTGCACCATTTCTGCATCATCTGGATTCAAAGCGTCTTTATCAACGCTGATGGATTTCACTTTCTTATCACCAGTTAAGACTACGGTGACTAAACCCGCCTTTTCGACAGTAAATTCTTTTGCGTCTAATTCAGCATGTGCTTTTTGAAGTTGACGTTGCATTCTTTGCGCTTGTTGAAGCATTTGTTGCATTTGATTCATATGGGTTCTCCTTTATTTTTATTTAGGTAAGACGAGGGTGACCTCGTTTTTCTTTGGCAATTGAGATAGTTGCTGCATTGAGAAGAAATTATTTTGGATTCTCGTTTGAACTTCTGGATCAATGGCATAAACGAAGACTTTTCGTCCTAGAAGCGCTTGCAGCAATTCTTGTAATGGTTGCTGGTTAGCTACGATATTCGCTTTCTTAGCCTTACTTTGCAAACGATAGGACAAAATGAGGGCATCGTGACATAAAGCATAAGGCTTTCCTTCAGAGAGAAGGTTTGCTAAGGCGCCGATTTTTGGATCGGTACGAAGTGGTTCAAGACGTCTCCATGATTGCACTAAGGCGGTGCGTTCTGCCTTATCTGCAAGAATCATGATGTTAATGAGTTGTTTATCTTCGATATTGAATTGAACACCTTCACTAGCAATATTTGGTCTTTGAATCTTTGAAGTATCTAGTGGAACAACAGGCTTCGCTGGAGCGGGTGCTACTTTTGGAGTGGCAGGTGCTGGCTTTGCTACCTCAATTGGACGGTCTTCTTCAAATAACCAATCAGGTGCTTTTGGAGTGGAAACTGATACAGGGTTCGGCTCTTTTTTAATTGGAGCAGGATTTGTTTGAGCCACAGGCTTAACAGAAGAGGTAACTTTAGGCTCTTCTTTCTTAATTGGTTGAGGAAGAGGGCTTTCTTCAACTTTATCTTGCTTTGAAGCAATTCTTAAGAGAGTCAATTCGAAAAGAGAACGAACATCCGAAACGTTTTTAAAATCGTTTTGGGCATTAATGAATTCCCCAAGCATGGAGTTGCATTCTTTTGGACCAATCTTTTTTGAAAGCTCCTTTGCATCCTCGATAGATAATTCTTCCATCAAGGAAGCGTCACTTGTTTTTTCAAAGATAAGTAAGTCTTTTAAGAAAGTAATAAGTTCTGCTACAAGACGTCTGATATCAATGCCACCGGCCAAATACGCTTCGGCTTTACCAACGACTCTTGCAACATCTCCAGCCTTTAAAGATAAAAGAAGATCAACTTTTTCAGCATCGGAAGCAAGCCCATAAATAGCCAAAACATCTTGTTCATATAATGAAGAAGAGGAATAAGCCAAAACTTGATCGAGGATGGATAAAGCATCACGCATACCGCCATCGGATAGTTTCATAACCAGACGTAAGGCTTTTTTATCGAATGTCGCATTTTCTTTTTGCAAGATTTCGATAAGTTTCTTTTCCATGTCTTCTTCTGGAATTTTTCCAAAATCAAAACGTTGGCAACGAGAAAGAATCGTAGGCAATACTTTGTATGGCTCAGTGGTACAAAGAATAAAGATAACTCTCTCTGGTGGTTCTTCGATAGTTTTTAAGAGGGCGTTAAAAGCCGCGTCCGTCATCATGTGAACTTCATCGATGATATAAACCTTATATCTACCTTTGATTGGCGCATAGGTGACCTTTTCAATTAATTCTCTGACTTGATCCACACCATTATTTGATGCAGCATCGATTTCTATTACATCTGGGTGAGTTCCTTCTGAAATAGAAACGCAATTGGAACAATGATTACATTGTTTACCAACGCCCTCTTCGCAATCTAGGGCTTTGGCTAAAAGCCGGGCCATAGTTGTCTTTCCTGTACCACGTGGGCCGGCGAAAAGATAAGCGTGAGCAAGTTTGTCATTTGCTAACGCATTTTTCAAAGTTCTGACGATGACGCTTTGGCCTGCAACCTCATCGAAAGTCTGAGGACGATATTTTAAATAAAGAGCTTTGTATGACATATTATTATTTCCGTTCTCTATTATATCTTTTTCTTTCTATTCTAACTAGTTAGAACAGCTCTTTTCTCGCCTATCTAGATTGCCTCCTTTATGATAAAATAGCCGCGTTTGGAGAAGTCATTTATGGAAGAGAGCATGCGTAAAAGATTAGAAGTCATCAAAATGAGACACGAAGAGATTGATGAAGAATTGGCGGATCCCTCCATTGGAGATGATGTTGCACGTCTTACAAGCCTTTCAAAGGAAAGAGCTTCTTTGGAAAGACCATACGAGGCTTTTTTAAAATACGAAAAGTTAGAAAGCGATGCGAAAGATGCGTTAGAGTTGATTTCTTCTGGGGACGATCCTGATTTGGTGGAGACTCTTAAAGAAGAAAGAAAAGCCATGTTAAATGAAATGGAAAAGATGGAAGAAGACTTGAAAGTCGAATTGATTCCAGTCGATCCTAACGACAGCAAAAACATCATCGTTGAAATTCGTGGGGCTGTTGGTGGAGATGAAGCCAACATCTTTGCTGGGGATCTTTTCCGTATGTATACCCGTTATTGTGAAGAGCAAGGCTGGAAACTTCAATACATCGATGGGGAAGAAGGTGCCTCAGGTGGATATTCCTACGTTTCTTTCATGGTGAAAGGTGAGAACGTCTATTCCAAATTAAAATTCGAGAGCGGTGCTCATCGTGTTCAACGTGTTCCTAAGACAGAAGCCTCAGGTAGAATTCATACTTCAACAGCGACCGTACTCGTTATGCCTGAAGCGGAAGAAGTCGATGTTAAGATTAACCCAGCCGATTTAAAGATTGATACCTATCGTTCTCAAGGTGCAGGTGGTCAAAACGTTAATAAAACGGAATCCGCTGTCCGTGTTACCCACCTTCCTACAGGAATTGTTGTCTCTTGCCAAACCGAAAAGGCTCAACTTCAAAATAAAGAAATCTGTATGCGTATGATCCGTGCTAAGGTGAAAGACTATTATCAATCCTTAGAAGATAATGCGCGTGATAGTGAAAGAAAATTAAAAGTCGGTACAGGCGAAAGAAGTGAAAAGATTAGAACTTATAACTATCCACAAAACCGCGTTACCGATCACCGTATTGGTTTCACGACAAATACATTAGATAGAGTTATGGAAGGTGAATTAGAACCTATCATTGATGCCTTAATTCACTTTGACCAAGAGCAAAAACTCTTAGAAAGCGGTATGAAAGATGCCCAACATTGATGAAGCTTTAAAAGAAGCGTGGAATTACGGCAAGGATAAAGGAGTAGAGCCAATCGATCTTCGCCTTATGGTGATGAAAGATGAAAATCTTCCTGAACAAATTGACGTTTTAATCAACAAAGATAAAGAGATGAAAAATTACTCTCTTTTTAAGAAGCAGTATCATCAATTGATTGACGATGATATGCCTGTTGAATATATCCTCAATGAAGCGGACTTTTTGGGTCAAAAATTATACGTTGACGAGAATGTTTTAATCCCTCGTGGAGAAACGGAAGAAATGATTGCCAAACTCTCTGAGAAAATCGGCAATTTCTATGACCCAAGAAATTATCTTGTTTGTGGAGACGTTGGCACGGGGAGTGGTTGCATTCCTCTTGCTGTTAAGTCTTACTTTCCTAATTGGCTTTGTGTTGCTAGCGATATATCCCCTAAGGCTCTTGAGGTAGCAAAGAGAAACTTTCACGCTAACAACATTAATGTTCAAACTCTTTTAGGCGATGCCTTAACACCTTATATTGAAAATAAGATTAATTTAGACGTCATTATCTCTAATCCTCCTTATATTTTAAACGAAGAGGATGCTCAATCTTCTGTCAGAAAATATGAGCCTGCAAGTGCATTATGGCTTGATAAAAACCATTCTGTTTATGAGTCAATATTTAGAGATTATAAGAAGGTTAAAAAGGGCGATATCCTTATGGTCTTTGAAATATCGCCAGATTTAGAAGATTGGCTTGTTTCTTTAATGAAACGTTATATGGATAAACCGGAATATTATTTTGAAAAAGATTTAAACGGTTTCGTTCGTTTCTTATTTGTTTATGAGGAGTGAAAAAATATATCATTATGGAATACTTGGATCAAAAAAACGTAAAATCAGCGGTAAAAGTCCTTCAAAATGAAGAAATATTAGCATTACCGACAGAAACTGTATATGGTGTTGCAGTCGTATATGATTCAAAAGAAGCGTTTGATAAACTTGTTGCCACAAAACAAAGAGCACCGGAAAAACCCTTTGCCCTTGCTTGTGGAAAAGTAGCAGATTCTTTTGCTTATATTGAGGCTGATGAAGCAAGTAAAAGAGTAATGGAAACCTTCCTTCCTGGTGAGTTAACTGTTTTAGTCAATGCAAAAAAGGATTTGCCATGGCACGTTACTCTAGGAACGAATGTAATTGGAATCCGTATCCCGGCTTATCCTTATATCACAGAATTGCTTACTGAATTAGGAAAGCCTGTTCTTTTAACTTCTGCAAATATCTCTGGGCAGCCAACCTCTCGTTCTTATGATGAAGTTCTTTCTTATTTCGACCATAAAATCGGTGGCATCGTAAAAGGGGAGTGCACTTCGAAGGTTGCAAGCACGATTGTCAATTTGTCCGTTCCTGGCAAAATTACTTTAGTACGTGAGGGGCCAATCCCCTTTGATAAAATTAAACAGGTTTGGGAGGGAAAGAAATGAAAATTGCTTTAGGCAGTGACCATGCTGGATTTGATTTAAAAGAAGCCATTAAAAATCATCTTTTAGAGAAGGGCTATGAGGTTCTTGACGAAGGACCATTTACTCCTGAAAGAGTGGATTATCCTGATTATGGCGCCAAAGTTGGTAGAATCGTCGCGAAAAAAGAAGCGGACTTTGGAATTGTTTGCTGTGGATCAGCTGAAGGTATTTCTATCTCAGCCAATAAAATTAAAGGCATCCGTTGTGGAATTGGCTATAACGACGAGGTTTCAAAACTTCTTCGCCAACATAACGATGCCAATATGATCGCTTTTGCAGGGCGCTTTATGAAGGTTGAAGAAGTCTTACCACGTGTTGATTTGTTCTTATCCACACCTTTTGAAGGTGGAAGACACGTAACTCGTGTAGAGAAAATTTCTGCTTTAGAAAAGCAAGATTAGAAAACGATTTGCTCTCCTTAGGAGAGCTTCCTTTTCTTAATACGCTTTCTATTAGGCTCCCAAAGTGGTAACCTTTTTAGGGTAAAAAGTTATGAAAAAAATTACAAGAGAAGTATTAAATGATGCCGCGAATCGTTTGCTTTTTACGATGTCTGATGAGCAATACGAAACGTTGGAAGACGAATTTAGAACATTAATCAAACAAATGGGGAAGATCGGCGAGATTTCTGATTTAGACGAATATGAGCCAATGACTTTTCCTTTCGATTGCGAAACCTCCTATCTTCGTGAAGATGTTCCGGAAGAGCCTCTTCCTAGAGACGTCGCTTTAAAAAATGCAGGCAATAAGCAAGACAATCAAATCAAATTGCCAAAGGTTGTGTTATGAGTTATTTAGATTTATCCATTAAAGAGCTCCATGAAGCTCTCGTTAAAAAAGAAGTGACTCCTCTCGAATTAGTAGAGGAAGCTCTTAAAAGAGCACACTCCAATCAAGATAATGCGTTTGAATTCATCGATGATGAAGGCGCTAAAGCTTTTGCTTCTTCTTTAAAAGAACCAGAGGCAGACAATCTTTTATGGGGCATTCCTTATGTCGCAAAAGATAATTTCTCTACCGAAGGAATTCCTACAACGGCATCTAGCAACATTTTAAACGGGTACGTTCCTGTTTTTGATGCGACTGTTATTCGTAAATTAAAAGATAGTAAAGCGGTTATGATCGCCAAAGCCACCTTAGATGAATTAGCGATGGGTGGAACAGGCACAACGGGACATTTAGGAAAGACTTTTAATCCTTACGACCCAAGCCATAAACACGAAATTGGCGGTTCCTCTTGCGGAAGTGCCGTTTCTGTTGCAGCGGATATTGTTCCTTTTGCCTTAGGATCAGATACTGGTGACTCCGTACGTAAGCCTGCTTCTTATGCAGGTCTTGTTGGCATGAAACCAACCTGGGGAAGAATTTCCCGTTATGGGTTGTTTCCTTTCGCTCCTTCTTTGGACCACGTTGGATATTTCACAAGAGATGTCTATTCCTCTGCCGCCTTGCTTTCTGTTTTAGCGGGTCGTGATTTACATGACTCTACCTCCTCTACAAAACCTGTTGAGAATTATTTAGAAGACCTAGATAAACCAGTCAAAGGAATGCGTATTGCTGTCATTCAAGAGATTTACGATTCTTTGACTAATGAGGAATTAAAAAAGCATTTCGACCATTCTTTAGAAAAATTAAAAGAGCAGGGAATTGCAGTGGATTTTGTGAAATTTGGAGTCAAATTGCTTGAATCATTATATGCGACATATATGGTTATTTCCTGCGCAGAAGCCACTTCGAATGATGCAAATTTAGATGGCATTAAATTCGGCGAATTCAAAGGTGGAAAAACCTATCAAGAAGTTATGTTTAATGCAAGAAACAAAGGTTTCTCTGAATTAATCAAGCGTCGTTTCGTTATTGGTTCTTATTGCTTAATGAGTGAAAACCAGGAAGAACTCTTCCTACGTGCTCAAAGAAATCGTGCAAAAATCGTTGAGACGGTTAATTCTATTTTAAAGGATTATGATTTCATCTATGTTCCAGCTGCTCCAAATGTTGCACCTACTTTTGATGCTGCAAGCGACCGTTTAAGTGATGAATATCTTATTGTCGATAATCATCTTTGCCTTGGTAATTTCGCCGGACTCCCATCTATAACCTTGCCTTTATTTTTCCAAGACGGTCTCCCGATTGGAATTAACTTTATGGGTAGAGCTTTTGAAGAAAAGAAACTTTTCCAAATCGCCAACGCCTTTGAGAAATTAAGTGGTTTAAAAGATGTTAGCGTTCTTAACAAGAAGGAGGGCAATTTATGAACTTTGAAGCAGTTATCGGTCTAGAAATTCACGTTCAGCAAAAAACAAAATCCAAGATGTTTTCTAGTGCCCCAAATTCTTTCTCCCGTGATCCAAATACCCAGGTTGCACCATTAGATATGGCTTTTCCTGGAACGATGCCTGTTGTGAATAAACAAGCGGTTATCAATGCTATTCGTGTGGCAAATGCCTTACATATGGAAATTGACCACACTTTATATTTCGATCGTAAAAACTATTTCTACTCAGACCTTCCAAAGGGATTCCAAATCACCCAGCAAAGAAGACCTATCGGTAAGAATGGTTATGTCATGGTAGACACTCCAAACGGAAAGAAACGTATTGGCATCGAAAGAATCCATATGGAAGAAGATACATGTAAGCAAGAACACTTTATGGACTATTCCTTATTGGACTATAACCGTGCTGGCGTTCCTCTTTGCGAAATCGTTTCTTTACCAGAAATCTCCAATGGCGTGGAAGCAAGAGAATATGCTGAAGCCATCCGTAACATCGTTGTTTATTCCGGAACAAGCGATGGAAAGATGGAAGAAGGATCTATGCGCTGTGATACGAATATTTCCCTTCGCCCATATGGCCAAAAAGAATTCGGAACCAAAGTTGAAATCAAAAACATCAACTCTTTTAAAAACATCGAATTAGCCATCGAATATGAAATGAAACGTCAATCTCAACTCCTTTTACAAGGAATTAAGATTCAACAAGAAACAAGACGTTGGGATGAGGCAAGCGGCAAAACCGTTTTGATGCGTGTTAAGACCGACGCTGTCGATTATAAATATTTCTGCGAACCAAATATCACTCCAATTCATTTATCCGATGAATTTGTACAAGATGCGATTGATACCTGCCCAGAATTATATGATTCTAAGAAAGAAAGATATCTTAAAGCTGGACTTTCTGATGCGGATGCGAATGTCATTCTCGCCAATCCAAAAATGGCAGCCTATTTTGAAGAAGGCTTAGCAAAAGTATCCAATGCAAAAGACTTAGCTAATTTCTTGATTGTTGAAATCAATTCCTATCTTAATAAGAATGAAATTGTGATTGAGAATTTGAAGTTATCTCCTTTAACCCTTGGGGAAATCGTTTCCTATCAAGAGAAAGGTGGCTTATCTCATAAGCAATGCACCGATATTTTAAACAAAGTTTTGGAAGAAGGTTGCAGTCCAGAAGAAGCGAAGAATGCTCTTCATATTGTCGCACAAGTTTCTGATTCTTCTGTCATTATGGGATTTGTGACTGAAGTTTTAGACAAAAATCCTCAATCCATTCAAGACTTTAAGAATGGTAACCAACGCGTTCTTGGCTTCTTAGTTGGCCAAATCATGAAAGCAAGTCATGGCAAGGTGAATCCTGCTGAGGTTTCTAAAACTTTGCGCCAGGAGTTAGATAAAAGATGAAAGATGAAGAGTTGGCAAAATTAAAAGAGTTCTTAGAAAAAGCATCTTCTTTTGAACTGCCTTCTTATGACTATTTGCCGACCGTTCCTCTTTATATGGAGCAAGTAATTTCCTATGTAAATTCTATCCTTGCCCCATTAAGTAATGACGACAAGCAGTTATTGACCTCTTTTATGGTGAATAACTATGTTAAAGCAAAGATTATTGCTGAACCTACAAAGAAAAAATATAACGTCGATCACTTAGGCTATTTATTAGCTATCAGTTTGCTTAAAAATGTTTTGAACATGTCCGATATTTCTTTAATCATCGGCATGGATAAAGAAGTAACGACCGATAAAGTTGTTCTTTACCGCTTTTTCCGCACGATGTCATCCGACATTTTTAAGGATGTAGGTGGAAGAACAAAGACAAGAATTGATCGTTTCGTAGATACTTATGAGAAACAAAAAGAGGAAGATCCTAATAAAGCGGAGAAACATTTAGATGATTCTATTGGCCTAATTGCCTTAAGAATGTCGATACAAGCTACCGCTTATCAAATCATCTCTCAGGCTCTTTTTGGATATTTGAAAAACGCCGAAATCAATTCGGAAAAAGTAGAGAACTCCAAGAAAGCAAAAGGAGAAATCCGTCGCGAAAGAAAAGAAGCGAAGAAAGCCGAACGCCGTGCTTCTCGCGAAAACAAAAAAGAAGAAACAATAAAGGAGAATAAAGAATGAAAAAAATACTGGTGACAGGTGGTTTAGGCTTCATTGGAAGTGAAGCCGTCATTTGTTTAATTCAAAATGGCTATGAACCAATCATCGTTGACGATTTATACAATGCAAAATTAGCCGTTTTAGACCGTATCGAAACAATCACTGGAATTCGCCCAAAATTCTATCAAATTGACGTTAAAGACGAAGCAAAAACAGAACCCATTTTCCAAGAAAACAAAATTGATGCCGTTATTCATTTTGCTGGTTATAAAGCGGTTGGAGAATCTGTTTCTAAACCAATCGAATATTATGAAAATAACTTAGAAACTCTTCTCGTCATTGTTAAGTTGATGAAGAAATATGGAGTTAAGAACATTATCTTCTCCTCCAGTGCCACAGTTTATGGCGTTCCAAGTAGAGTTCCCCTCTATGAATCTGATCCAGTTGCTGAAGCAACAAACCCATATGGCGAAACAAAGGTCATGATCGAAAGAATCTTAAAAGACATCCATTTTGCCGATCCTTCCTTTAATATGGGAATTCTTCGTTACTTCAATCCTATTGGTGGCCATCCATCCGGACTTCTTGGAGAAGACCCAAATGGTATCCCAAATAACTTGCTCCCATATGTTTCACAAGTTGCAATCGGAAAGTTAGATTATGTCCGTGTTTTTGGTGATGATTATCCAACAGTTGATGGAACTGGGGTCCGTGATTACATCCATGTCGTAGATTTGGCTGAAGGTCATGTTGCCGCTTTAAAGAAACTCGAAGAAAACCCAGGTTATGTTGTTTATAACTTAGGAACAGGAAAAGGAACTTCTGTTTTAGAGTTGATTCACGCTTTCGAAAAAGCGAATGGTGTTCATGTCCCATATAAAGTAGTGGGAAGACGTCCAGGTGACGTTGCTGAAAACTACGCTGATTGCACAAAAGCTGCCAATGAACTTCATTGGAAAGCGAAATACACGGTCGAAGATGCGTGTAGAGACGCCTATAACTTCCAAAAGAAGAATCCAGAAGGCATTAAATAAGGGACTTTAAGACCCTTTTATCTCACAAAAAATAAGAAAAGTAGGCTTGCTGCCTACTTTTTTCTTTAACTGTGCAATGGTTTGATTTTACGCCCTGCGTTCGATGTTTTTGGCTTTCCTGCAAGTTCGAAGGGGATTTTCCCTTCTTTTACGCATTGTTTTAAGAAGATGTTAACGGCAGTGCTCATAGACATGCCAATCTCATTGAAGAGTCTTTGAGCGTCCTCTTTCAAACCTTCATCAACCCTTATAGTAACAATCGTTTTTTCCATAATCTTCTCTTTTCGTAATAAATATACATTACAAATGATATACAAACAATATTAAACGAATATGAATAGCATACGATAACTATACATATCTTTTAAAACGCGTTGCAAGAATGAATATAGAAAGGAGAAAGGTTATAATTCTATAAATTAAGGAAAAGGAGTTTTTTCATGGAAGCCTTCAGCGTCAAAGTAGGGAACTGGGTTCAAAAAGGAAATTGCTGGAAAGCAGAACCCGCTACATCCAACCTTGTCTTTATGACAGGTATGCAAGAACATTCTGAAAGATACGACCATCTTGCAAGATATCTGAATGACTTTGGAATTAGCGTTTACGTACTCGATGCTGTTGGACAAGGTTTAAATGCTCCACGCCCTGAAGATCAACAGAAGTGGTTTAAGGGTGCGTTTGATACGAACGTTTCTGCCGCTCATCAAAAAGTGATGGAGTTAAAAGAAGAAACAAAACTTCCAACATTCATTATGGGTCACTCTATGGGGTCTTTTATGACTCAACGTTATCTTGAACTTTTCCCTGATAGTGCTGATAAGGTTGTCATCTGGTCTTCAAATGGCCCCAGAAGAATGAAAATGGCTTGCGCTTATATGCTTGCCTCCATTCTTACAAACAAACGTAACTGGGATAAACCTTCCAAATTCATTTCAAACGCTAGCTTTGGACCATATGCTCGTACAGTTAAAAACCGTAAAACAGATGTGGATTGGCTTTCTTACGATGAAGAAAACGTTAAAGACTATATCGCTGACCCATATTGCGGTGCAGAAAACACCCATGGTTTTTGGAAAGAGTTTTTAAGGGGCATGAACGAGCTCTATAAAAAGAAAAACTTAAAGAAAGTTTCCAAAAATGAGAAAATCTTAATTGTGGCTGGAGAAGAAGACCCAGTCGGAGAAATGGGAAAGGGTCCAAGACGACTCAAGGAAATGTATGAAAAGCTTGGCGTTAGTAACGTCACGATCTTCATGTTCCCTCATATGCGTCATGAGATTCATAACGAAACCAAAAAACATTTAGTTTATAAAGTTTTATCCGATTTCCTAATTGACTAATTTTTATGGAAAAAGCGATTGCAAAAACAAATAAACGATACTTTTTAGCTTTTATTTTGTCCGCTTTGTTTTTGTGCGCGGTCTCTTTTTTCTTTGAAGGAAAGTCCTTTGATGGCCATACCACCGATCATTTCTTCACAAATTATGAATTCCTTTTTTCCGCTCTGGCTTTATTGATTCTCAATATAACGATTTTCATTTTTGCTAGAAGAAGTTTTGGGATAAAGATGTGTTGGTGGCTCTTTGGCTTTTGTTTCTTTTTCTTCATAACTTCGTCTATTGCCGCAATCTTTTATCAAGGGGTGAAATACGAGGGACAACTTATTGGGCAAATTGATGCAGTGGATAAAATTCGTCTGGTGTTGCAAGCCTTCTTGCTTTTCTTTTCTCTTTACGAAATTATTGCCATTATTCCTAAGTTTTTAAGTGGCAGAAGGGCTATTCGTCTTATCTTCTTCGTTGGCGTTATTGTTGGCTTTGTTTCTACAATATATTCTTTTGTTCATGAAAATTCTTTTTACGTTAGTTTCTTTGATGGAAGCTTGGTTTTAGATGGCTACAGCGTTCCTAAAAGCTATACGACCAATAGAAATGTCTATGCGTTTGTTCTCTTTTTTGCCTTGGCTGGTGAAGGCTTTTTAGAAATTGAAAGACCTCATTGGTGGAGATGGTTCATCATGCTCTATTTCTATGTCCAGCAATTCTTTTTACTATCTAAAACTTGTCTTTTGATTTCTTCTTTCTTCTGTCTTTGTATTTGGTCATATTGCTTATATCGCTCTTTCAAAGTTCGTAGGATTTCTGAAGGGGCTTTCCTTATCGTTTTCTTCTGCTCGTTGCTTTTGATGCTTCTTGTTTTCTTACTTGCTAAAGGCAATAATGGCCCTTTCCTTTTTGCGGCAAATTACATTAGGTTCCTTAAAAGTCAATTTCTTTCAATGTCAAAGAATTCGATTCTTTCACGTATTCCTTCCATTGAGATACCTTTCCACGCAATCAAGGAAAATGGAATATTCACCCTGATCTTTGGCTTTGGATATGGAAATGAATATCGGGCTCTTGGCTGTTTTTCTGCTGGGAATCCAAATTATTATTCCATCATTGATAACGCCTGGGGTTTAACTCTTGCTCAAGGTGGAATTATGGGTTTTGTTTATTCCCGTTTAGTGTGGGATTTTGGACTTGTTTTAATTGTTAAATCCTTTTTAAAAGGTCACAGATATTCCTGGTTTTCACTAATTGTCTACATTTGTTTGTTCGGAAGAAGCATGATGGAGAACGACAATATCTCTTATTTGGATTTTGCCGGTGTATGTTATTTTTCCCTTGCTTATCTGCCTCTTCTTGTAGAAGATGCAATGAACAAAGTGAATCCTTTGGAAGAACCTGTTCTTGAAAAGAAAAAGATTTCCAATCCTTCTTTATTCTTAGCGAAAGCGTTTGCTATCACTTTCTTACCTTCTTTGTTCTTGATCGCCTTATCTCGAAAAATAGGCTATATGTTTGGAATTACCTATTTTGAGAATCTTTTGTTACGTTATGGCGGTATTATTTTCTTCTTTGTTTCGCCAGTTGTCTTAGGTGGCGTTTTATTGGCTTTGAATAAGAAAAAGAAAGCCAATGGCTTTATTGCCGCTGCTATTTATTGCTTATATGCAATTAGCGTCTTTGTTTTGCCTACATTTAACACGAGTTGTTTGTTATTGATTCCGGAATTAGCAATTTTAGTAGCGGACATCTTTATTCTTTCTATGGGTGGCATCTATGAGAAGAAATTCTTCTCCGTCCTTACGATTTTAGGAAACTATGTGGTTTTCGGAATTATTAACGGAATTACCTATTTCTTCTTCCAGAAGTTTGCCCATCTTGTAACTTTCTATGGAGTTTTAGCAACTGGTGCTGTTTATTTCGCTTTATGGATCTATGTTTATTTCATTCCACGCGAGGCGTCTTTTATCTCACCATTTGAAAATGATATTGCCTATTTTGAAAACAAATACGCCATTCTTCGTTCTCAAAAAGAAGCGTCCTTCTTGGAACACACCAACCGCATTTTAGAAAAACGCCTTCGTTAATTAGCGAACGTAATATAAAGAAAGAACGTGCTTAAGCTCTGAATTGGAAGAGGAAGGGCGGGAAATATCGTAAGCATAAGGTTTAAATTCCTCTGAGAAGAGGTTTTCATATATTTCATTAGCTCCTTCTTCCCATTTTTCAAATGGGTCTTCTTTTCTTGAGTCGTAGATAAAAAGTGGAAGGATACGAAGATGATGGATATTGCTTCTAAGGAATTCCTCTTTTAACCATGGATAGGCCTTTTCTAAATCTTCTTTTGTGTTGTTGCTTAAATCTAAGAAATACAGATCCTCATCATTGATTTCTTTCTTTGCTTCAAGAGGAGAGAAATCACTTTGTTTTAAGCCCTCGATAAAGGAATTAAATTCTTGATTGTTTTGGTTTTGTGATGCAATATAGACTTTCATGTTCGTATTATAACAAAATGCAGTGTTTAAAATGCTGTGAATATTGGGTCCAAAGACTGAATTTTTTATAGGCCTTTAAAGCTTTCCGTCAAAATAAAAATGCTTTGCCTTCGCTTTTTTCTTCCACCTAATAGTTTTTTCAAAAAAGATGACAAATACTATTATAATGAGAATGCATTCTTTGGCAGATGGATCATCAATACCAAACCGGAGGATGCGTTTTATGCAAAAACCATGTCGCTTTGAACCAATACAACTAGCGTTTGTTTTCTCCTTTTTGCTTTTTTCATGTGCCGCCCCTAATTACAGAGTCGACATTTCCTTTGATGAGGGCATTTCTTATTTTCGCGCGTTAAAGAATGCTGACGATATTTCCCTTTATTATTCGAATTTCGAGGAAGAGAGGCTGGAGGCGTCTTCTTGTTATTTTTCCAATGGTGTTTTTCGAGCTGAGCATCATAACAACATATATTCTAATTCAAGAGATTCTTCCTCAATCTTTGTTGAATACAAAGGAAGCTCAAAAGAAGAGTTCCTTAAGAAATGCATTTCCTTGGATAAGCCAAAGTCCTTTTTTAGTTATAACGACCTTTATCCATACGTGCAAAAGATGGCAGAAGATGCCTCTTCTTTTTATGGCGGCTACGATCTTCCAAAAGAGGATATCTATTTCGATATAAATAAAGGCGAGGCGTCTTTTGCCCCCTTTTCCTCTTTTTTGGAGAAATATCTGCCAAAAAAGAAGTTTGACGAGTTTCTTTCCTCTGATAGCCTTTTCTTGAAAGCTTTGTTTACTTCTACGAATACAGCCTATTTCTATCTTAAAGGAGAAACAAATTCAGAGGAGATGTTCACTCTTAAAATATCGCCCGAATAATCTTTAAGGGGAACCATAAAAGTGAAGTTAAAACAATCCTGGATTTCCTTGTTGTTTTAGATCAATGATAACGAATAATTTGTGCCTCTTTGTTTAGAAAAGAAATGATAAAGAAGGGAAGATTGTTTTATAATAAGAACGTTGACGAAAGGAACTTTGATAAATGGTCAAATTAGTATTAATTAGACATGGTCAATCCGAGTGGAACTTAAAGAATCTTTTCACCGGTTGGACAGACGTCGAGCTTAGCGAACAAGGCGTGAAAGAAGCCCACGAAGCAGGCAAGCTTTTAAAGGAAAAAGGCTATCATTTCGATGTGGCTTTCTCCTCTGTTTTAAAAAGAGCCAATCATACAATGGATTATGCTCTTGAAGAAATGGGCGAAACCTCCATTCCTAAGTTCTATACATGGAGATTGAATGAACGTCATTATGGTGCTCTTCAAGGCTTAAACAAAGCAGAATCTGCTGAAAAATGGGGTGCAGAACAAGTCCATATTTGGAGAAGAAGTGCTGACGTACCACCTCTTCCTTTAACAAGAGACGATGCACGTTGGCCAGGAAACCAAGAAAAATATAAAGAGCTTATTGCCAAAGGCGAAATGACAATCGAAGATTGCCCATTAACCGAATGCTTAATTGACACCGCTAATCGTGTTAAACCATATTTCGATGCCAATATCGCTCCTGAAATTAAAGCCGGAAAGAAAGTTTTAATTGCAGCACACGGTAACTCCTTACGTTCTATCGTTATGATGCTTGAACATCTTACCCCAGAACAAATCATTTCCGTCGAAATCCCTACAGGCAAGCCACTTGTCTATGAATTAGACGAAAAAGATCTCACTGTTTTAAATAAGTACTATTTATAAATTTCATCTAAAAACCTTGTTGATTTCTTTTCTTGAAGTCTTCAAGGTTTTTTCTTTTGCTCAATTTGGATTTTTAAAAAAACAAGCTTTCCAGCTTGTCTTTTTAGTTAATCTTTCCAACCAAATTCTTTAACAGGGTCGTTATAAGGACGGTATTAGGGGAGAGCTTAAAGAAATATTTCGCATGGCTTGCTTTATGCCCGGTTTGGAAAGATTGATACAGGTATTCAATGAATGCAGGCTCATCCGCTTTAGCGAGCGCTCTATTTTTGTTAGTAGAACGAAATTGCTTTGTTGGGACTTTATCCTTTAAAAGCTTAAGGCAACTTTCTTTACAAGCCTCATAGAAGCTTTGAATTGTATATTCTTCGTACGGTGAGATTTTAAGAATCTTGCCAATTATCTCCATGGTGGCAATGAAAGTGTCTCGAGAGGTGCGACAATCATATCCTTCTTGAAGAAGAGATTTTTGAATTTTCTTCCAAAGCAAAGGGTCATCTTCAATACACTCGCGAATAAAGTCATCAGCCATATCTTCAAACGGTTTTAAGGAAGTAAAAGCGTATTTTTTACCTAAGATATCACCGAATTTTTTCTTTGCGTCCAAGTAACCCAGTTGCATATTTCTCATAAGAACGTCGTGATCGAAATCCATGATTCCACCAATATCGTTGGATGCTGAAATTGTGGTGACAAACGGTAATTCCGTGAGTTCTATATGCTGAGGAACGGGTGGGAAGGACTTTAATAGAACTGCAACAATCTGAGTTGCACCCATTTCGATTGCCAAATCGATGGGCAAATTATCTGAGAAGCCCCCGTCAACGAATTTCTTTTTGCCTATCTTTAAAATCGGAAAAATAGGCCAACATGCAGCAGACGCTTCAAGATAAGGGAGAATTTCATTCTCTTTCAAGTTGGTAGTGATTTTATTCACCTGTTTCATAGACGGATAAGCAGTGGTAACCAATCCTAATGGAATATGACTTGCTTTAACCACCTTTGGATCAACAGCATCGGCTAAAAGCTTTCTAAAAGGAGTGGTATCCGCTCCAGCATTTTTAACGTATGTTCGGGCAAAAGCCAATGCCTTTTTAGCGCTCATGCCATCAAAGATATTCTTCCCGATGTTCATGCCATTTACCATAACATCGCTTACTGTTACGTTTTCCCAAAGTTTTACGCACTTTTCAAAATCGTGGGATACATACATGGCGCCAATTAAGGAACCAATGGAAGTTCCGGTGACCAAATCAAAATGAATACCTTTTTCTTCGAAATATTTCCAAACTCCGACTTCATAGGATCCTAAGGATCCTCCACCACATAAAACCAACGCTCTTTTCATGGCCTTATTATACATAAATGCATTTTCAAGAACAAACGTTGAGAATTGTAACATCTAGTAATAAAAACAAGATGTACTTGAAACCGATACTAGAAGACGCTAATATAGTGGCATGAAAGCAAGAGAAGTTATATTACCAAACTACACGGAAAACCAAGAGACTGCCAATTCGCTTTCGCATGCTTTTGGGGTATTTTTATGCCTCATTGGTTTCCCATTCATGATTGTCAAAGCGGCAAAAATGCACGATGCATGGGCGATTGTTGGCGTGTCTTTGTTCTTTTTCGGGGCAATGGTTACTTTCCTAGGGTCGGCTATTTACCATGGGCTTCCAAAATCCAATGCAAAACGCGTTTGGAGAGTTCTTGATCATTGCAATATTTTCTTCTTAATTATTGGGACGTATTCCCCATATTGTTTATATTCTTTAAGACAATATTCAGCAGCATGGGCATGGTCTATATATGCCGTTGTGGTTGTGTTTGGAATCGTTGGCATCATCTTTAATTTCATTGATTTGAAGAAGTTCGCCGTCCTTTCTATGGTTGATTATCTCTTTACCGGATGGGCTATTATCATTTCTTTCTATCCTTTAACAGAAGCCATCGGATTTTTTAATGGAACTCTTCTTCTTTTATTGGGCGGCATTGCTTATACGATAGGAGCGGTGCTTTATGGAATCGGTGGCAAGAAGAATCAATGGTTGCACTTCGTTTTCCATATTTTTGTTCTTCTGGGTTTTCTCTTGATGTTCTTCTCTATCTATTTCTACGTTCTTTAAGAGAGTCTCCTTCCAATTAGTCAAAACGTTTATAATGTTTGGGCTAAGGAGCTTTTATGAGCAGAAAGAAAGATAGTTCAACTTTATTAGAGAATAAAAAAGCGGGATTTGAGTATTTCCTTAGTGATTTTATGACTGCCGGTTTGGTTTTAACCGGTACGGAAATCAAATCTTTACGTGCTCATAATGCGACCATATCCGATGCATATGTCATGCTTAGAAATGGCGAAGCGTATGTAGTTAACATGCATATTGCTCCATATAAAGAAGGAAACATTTTTAATGTCGATCATCTTCGCGATCGCAAACTTCTTTTGACAAAAACGGAGCTTGCAAAACTGAAAAGAAAATTAACCGCTACGGGGAACACCTGTGTGCCAACCAAGCTCTTTTTGTCCCATGGCTATGCGAAGCTTGAAATTGCTGTTGCTAAAGGCAAAAAGCTTCATGATAAGAGAGACGCTTTGAAAGACAAAGATCTCAAAAGGGAAGAGATTAAAGCTCGCTCCACTAAGGATTATTTAGACTAAAGATGGATTTAGATTCTTTCCTTCATGAGTGTAATAATCAAACAATCCTAGATGTTTCATCCACTAGGGGCTCTTTTCCTTTAGATAATTTTGTTACTCCCTATATTTTTGTGTCTGGGTATAACAACTCTAGCGTAGTTTCTCATTATTTAAGGGAAATATATCTCGAGGGGAATTATCACATCGGCTATCTTAACCTTTCTCAAAAGATCTCACTTGATAGTATCCAAATTGACCATACTTCTATTTCCGAAGAAGATTTTCTCCGTATCTTTCATTCGTTAAAAGATGGAAAGAATGATACAGGTATGACCTCTTTTTCTATTTTCCTTCTTGTAGCGTTAACTTATTTCCAGGAGAAAAACGTCCCTCTTTTTATTTTGGAAGCGTCTCCATCCTTTGCTCTGAATTTAGGGAAAAGAGTGCTTACCATCATTAGTGATTTCCCTTCCAATAATGAGAAAGAATATCTTGCTTTGTTTTCTAATAACGTCTCGACTCTTATTGGAGAGGTTGAAGAGAAACAAAGAAAGATATGCTTACGTGAAAGCCAAAAGAAACAAAGTCCTCTTTTCTTTTCAAAAGAGATTCGTTCGCCAAAATATGATCAACCTTATTATCGCTTTTCTTATGAACCCTATAAGAATTTAGAAATTCTGTCCGCGTCTTGCGATCTTTTAAAATCTACCGCCTTAGTAGTTGAAACGGTTCAATTATTACGTTCTCGTTTCCCTTTAAACGAAAACGATATTCGCAAAGGATTATTAGAAAATCCATTACCTTGTAAATTGGAACGTTTCCATAATGTTTTAGTGGACGATTCTCATAATTATGATGGAGTTCTTTCTTTGACAAAAAGCCTGCAAAATTTAAAAAAGAGCGAGGACGTGTATGTGTTATTCGCCTCTGAGAGGAACTCTAGTATCCTTTCTTCTCTTTCCCTTTTATCCAAAAACACTCAAGAAGTAGTGCTTACGACATTTGAAGGAGAGGACACAAGAAAAGAAGAAGACTACGCTTCATACTGCTCTCAATTTTCTTATCAAGAAGATTGGAAGATGGCTCTTCATAATTTCTTGATTTATCATAAAAACGCCTGGATTTTATTTACTGGGTCTAAGGCATTTGCAAATCAAGCAAGAAAGTATTTAGCAGAGGTTTTAAGACTATGAGCCGTCGTTTCAATTCTATTGAGAAAATCACTCTTGCTGCGACACTACTTGCCATTGCCGTTGTTTTAGGAACGATTACTAAAACAATCCGTATCCCTCATCTTTCTTTTCTTTCTTTCTCTTTTACGCCTGCACTTGTGGTCTTCGCCTCCCTTTGCTTAGGACCTGTTTATGGAGCGGTGGTTGGGGGTCTTTCGGATTTGATTCCTGCTTTTTTATATCCAACAGGCGCTTATAACTTCTTGCTTACTATTGTTTTTGTTTTACTAGGAGTCTTCCCTTGGCTTTTAGAAAAGCTCACCAAACGCGTCCGTTCCTTTTTCCCTTTTAGTTATGTAACGTGTGGATTGCTTGCCATCTTGTTTGCTTTAGAATGTTATTTCTTTTATGGAACGGATTTGTTAAACAAACGTCTTTCCTATTATGGCGAATATGCCAAAGTGATTCTTCTTTGTTTAAGTGCCATAACGGATATTGCATGTGTCGTAGGCCTTCTTTTTACTGAACGTTATTACAGGAAAAAGAAAGAATACTTATCTTCTTTGCCCACTGCTGGCGAGATTTCATTTTTAGCGTTTTTCTTAGAGATAACTTTGTTAGTTCTCCTAAAAGGTCTGGCCTATTATTTTTATTTTATTGTTATTAGTTCAACTTCTTATAGTATTGACTATTGGCTGATCGTCTCAATGATGGTGATATCCGCTCCATTGGATTTGCTTTTTATTAGCCTTTCTGTACCATGGATGCTTTTCTTTGTGAATCGTTTTCATGCGTCAAAATAAAACTGTTTTTAACCAAAATGCCTAATTAAATTAAAATTATGAAAAAGTCCGTGCTTTTTATTATATTTTCGTTTATAGTCAATTTAAGCGATTTAGTTTCGTTCGGAGAATGTTATGCCTATTGTCGATATTGAACGTGCAGATTACTCTATTGTTAAATGTGATACTGACAAACACACCCTCTCTTATTGCCGCTATCACGTGAAGTTCACTCCTCTTGAATGGAAGATAGTGAAGGCACTGTATTTAAACCGTCCACATTTCGTTAAGAGAGAAGATTTGATTGCTTTGGCTTGGAACACGGACTCTGGCAAGGAAAAGTATGAACAATTAAAAGCGTCTGGTAAGAAATACCCAACGCGTACCATCGATGTTCACATTTCTTCTATTCGTAAGAAACTAGCTTATATCAAAGGCGCTAGAATCGACTCCATTTATGGTGATGGTTATCGCTTATTGATGCTTCAACGTTTCTAATTTGAGGGGCAAACCCTCTTTTTTCTTGTAGAATAGTGCTATGGACCATAAATTTTTTCAAAATCAAATTGTTTATCAAATCTATCCGCGTTCATTTTGCGATTCTAATGGAGATGGCATAGGGGATATTCCTGGCATTATTTCCAAGCTTGATTATTTAAAAAAACTTGGTGTCGGAATTCTTTGGCTTTCTCCTGTCTATAAAACAGCAAATGCGGATTTTGGTTACGATGTTAGCGATTATTATTCCATCAATCCTGAATATGGAACGATGCAAGATATGCTCCGTCTTATCGATGAAGCAAAAAGAAAAGGCATACGTATCGTGATGGATTTGGTTGTTAACCATACCTCCGATGAGCACGAGTGGTTCCAAAGCTCCATTCATCCTGATTCACCATATCGTGATTTCTATTACTGGAGAAAAGGGAAAAAGAATAACACAGAAGCTCCAAATAACTGGACATCCAATTTCGGAGGATCTGCCTGGACGTATGTTCCTGAAGCAAACGCTTATTACCTCCATGTTTTTGGCAAGAAACAACCAGATTTGGATTGGCATAACCCCAAAGTCTTAGATGAAGTGGAAAAGATTCTTCGTTTTTGGCTAGATAAGGGCGTGTATGGTTTCCGATGCGATGTCATTAATCAGATTTGGAAAGAAGACCTTAACGATGGCAAAAAGAGTCTTTGGGTTACCGGACAAGAAAAATATCTGATGAAGGAAGAGAATCACCGTATCCTCCGTCAAATCTATGAAGATGTCTTCTCGAAATACGATTGCATGGTGGTTGGGGAAACCTATAACGTCGACTTTAAGAATGCTAGACGTTTCACCGATAAAGAATTGGATTTGGCTTTCCAATTCGATACAGTCAGTTCCGATAGATTTTTAGTTCCGATTTTCAAAACAAAATTTAAGCCTAAGAAATTCAAGAAAACCTTCTTTGATTGGCAAAGGGAATTAGATTGGAACACTCTCTTTTTAGAGAACCATGATCAACCTCGTTCTATAAATCGTTTTGGTGATACCAAGAAATATTTCAAGGAATCCGCCAAAGAATTGGCAATGATTTTGCTAACCTTACGTGGCACGCCCTTCCTTTATCAAGGGGAAGAAATCGGTATGACAGATTATCCTCTTTTCCAGCCAGAAGAATATAAGGACCCTGTTAATTTTTGGTTATTAGACCTTCTTCCTAAATTCCATTTCTCAAAGAAAAAGACGTTGCAATTAATTCATAACTGCAATCGTGATAATGCTCGAACTCCAATGCAATGGGGCAAAGGGGAAAATGCAGATTTTACGAGTGGGAATGAAACTTGGCTTCCAGTAAATCCAAATTACCCTGAGATTAATGTTGAAGTAGAAGAAACGGACCCAGACTCCATTTTGTCTTTCTATCGCCAACTCATTCAATTTAGAAAAGAAGAGCCAGCTTTGCTTTATGGTACTTTTGAACCTATAAAGACAAAAGGTAGCATTATGGCTTTCTACCGTTCCTATCAAGGAGAGATGCTTTTCGTTCTCTTGAATTTAACGAAGAAGAACCAACGTCTCCCTCATAAAATATCCTCTCTTGTTGGCCAAGTTCTCTTTTCCAACTATTCTCATGCAGGCTTTACTTTCAAAAAACGTCTCCGTCCTTATGAAGGACTTATCGTGAAAATCAAATAGCTTCTATTTATTTTAGATGAAGAATATCTTTTAAAAAGATATACTTTAGAACGCAAAGGAGTTTTTAGTATGCAAGAAAAACATCGTGATGACTATATCTCTTGGGATGAATACTTCATGGGAATCGCCCAATTGAGTGCGATGCGTAGCAAAGATCCTTCTACCCAAGTGGGTGCTTGTATCGTTGATGACAACAATAAAGTGGTTTCTATCGGATATAATGGCATGCCTTGTGGGGTGAATGATGAAGAAATTCCTTGGGGACATGGAGAAGGGCTAAATAGTAAATACCTCTATGTCTGCCATGCAGAATTTAACGCCATCTTGAATACAAGAGATGGTGGTCACTTAAATGGCTGCAAAATGTATGTGACTCTTTTCCCTTGCAATGAATGCGCTAAAGCGATTGTCCAAGTAGGGATTAAAGAAATCATTTATTTAGACGATAAGCATTCCGATGATCTGATTTATGAAGCGTCGAAAAAGATCCTTCGTCTCGCAGGGGTAAAAATGATCCATTATCAAGGAAAGGTTGTTAAAATTTCACAATAATGAATGTCATCGAAGTAGAAAATCTGACATATTCGTACGATAAAAACGAAATCAAGGCGGTTAATTCCGTCTCTTTTAGCGTTCCCCAAGGAAAATATGTTACTTTGATTGGGCATAATGGCTCAGGGAAGTCCACCTTAGCAAAACTTCTTAGCGGTCTTATTACTTCTTATGAAGGAAAGATTTCTCTCTTTGGAGAAGAACTAAATAAAAATTCCGTTTACGCGTTACGTAAAAAGATTGGCCTTGTTTTTCAAAACCCGGATAACCAATTCGTGGGTTCAACCGTCAGGGACGATATTGCTTTTGGCTTAGAGAATAGACAAATTCCTACAGAAAAGATGGACGAAATCATTAATGCTTATTCGAAGAGAGTTGGCATGTTCGATTCTTTAGATAAAGCGTCAGAGAATCTTTCTGGCGGACAAAAACAGCGTGTGGCAATTGCTGGTGTCTTAGCCATGCATCCAGATTTAATTATCTACGATGAAGCAACATCCATGCTTGATCCAGTAGGGAAGAAAGATATTTTGGATATCACTTTCTCTTTAAGAAAGGAAAATCCTTCTCTTACCGTTTTATCTATCACCCATGATGTTGAAGAAGCATTTCGTTCCGACTATGTCCTTGTGATGAATGGCGGAAAGATTGTTTTGCAAGGTGAGCCGAAAGAAGTCTTCTCCCATCAAGAAGAACTCAAAAGCATTCGCTTAGATTCGCCTTTCTTTGTGGCCTTGAAAGACGCTTTAATTGCCAAAGGGATGAATATCCCAGCTGAAATTGATACAGAAGAGAAATTGGAGGAATACTTATGCCGATAGAATTTCACGATTTATCTTTTACCTATAATTTAAAAAGCCCTCTACAAAGCTCTGCTTTAAAACATATTAACCTTGTTTTGGAAGATCATTCTTTCGTTGCTGTTGTCGGAAGAACGGGGAGTGGTAAATCTACCCTTATTCAGATGATTAACGCTCTTCTTTCTCCAACAAGTGGCTATGTAGATGTGAATGGTTTTATGAACCACCCTGAAAAGAAAGAAAAAATGCCTAAGAAGCTTACTGCTGAAGAAAAAGCACAATTCAAAGCAGAACAAAAACGCATCTATCAAAAACATACGAGCAAAGATATCAAAGCTTTACGTAAGAGAGTGGGGCTCGTTTTCCAATTCCCAGAATATCAATTATTTGAAGACAGCGTCGAAAAAGATGTAGCCTTTGGCCCAAAGAATTTTGGGATGAAAAAAGAGGAAGCCATTAAGGTAGCGCATGAAGCCCTCTTACGTGTTGGCTTGAACGAATCTTTCTTCCAAAGAAGCCCATTTGAACTTTCTGGTGGTGAAAAAAGAAAAGTGGCAATTGCCGGTATCTTAGCTACCTCTCCTGATATTTTAGTAGTGGATGAGCCAACCGCAGGATTAGATCCAGCGGCAGCTAAAGAAACAATGGAACTCTTCAAAAAGATCGAAGAGAATGGCACAGGCATCATCCTTGTTACCCATGATATGGATTTGGTTGCAACCTATGCTGAAAAAGTCATTGTTATGGAGTATGGCGAAGTGGAGAAAGTGTGTTCTCCTTCTGATTTATTCGGCCAGGATTTAACCCGTTATTCCCTGCAAAACCCACATATTTTTGATTTTGCTCTCCGCCTAAAGGAAAAAGGATTGAATATCGATACGAGTAATATGCGTAATGTAGATGATTTAGCGAATGCAATTATAAGGAGCAAAAAGAATGGCTAGTTTCACAATGGGCCGTTATGTGCCTTATAACTCATTTGTTCACAGAATGGATCCACGTTTGAAGATCTATTCTTTGATCGTCCTTATGGTGGCTATTTTCGTGAATTATCCAACATGGACGATGACCTACACCATGCTAGGGATTCTTTTCCTTTTCACCTTAATCCTTCTTTGGACTTCCCATATGTCTCTAACTTCTTTGTTGAAGTCTTTAAGCGGTCTATGGTTTATGGTCGTGTTCCTTCTTTTGATTTATATTCTCGTTCCTCGTTATACCGAAGGGAACCAAGATTGGTATTTCACGATTGGGAATTTCAAGATTTATTACGAAAGTCTTCTCGAAGCGGGAAAGGTCTTCTTCCGCTTAGTGATTATGCTTTCTTTGTCTTTGATCTTAACTTCAACGACAAAGCCTCTAAGCCTTACGGATGGCTTGGAATGGTATTTGACTCCCTTACGTTGGCTGGGGGTTCCTACACCGATTCTAGCGATGATTATCTCTTTGGCTCTTCGTTTTATTCCAACGATTTTAGAGGATGTCGAACGTATTTTAAAAGCACAATCTTCTAGAGGGGTAGACTTTAAACATGGTCGTATCTTTGCTAAATTCAAAGCCATTATTTCTTTGATTATTCCTCTTTTCGTTTCCTCTTTTGTTCGTTCTGATGAACTAGCTAACGCGATGGAGTGTCGAGGTTATGATCCAATGACCAAACGAACCAAATATCGTCAGCTTCATTTTAGATGGTGGGATTTGTTGGAACTTGTAATTGTTTCTTTTCTCGTGGCAGGTTTCTTCTATATTTCTATTACGGGAACGGATTTGTACGCTTTATTGTTTGGGCTGACATTAAAATGAAGATTTTTGGAGTCTTACAATATAACGGTCAAGCTTATTGGGGCTTTGAGAAACAAAAAGATTACCCATCCATTCAAGGGAAAATAGAAGAGATATTATCTTCTCTCTTAGACCATAAGATTGTAATTCATGGTGCAGGAAGAACGGATAAGGGGGTCTCCGCAAGAGGACAAACCTTTACTTTCTTCTCTGCTAAAGAGATCCGGGATATTGAACGTCTTCGTGTTGCCTTAAACCGCTTATTGCCAAAAGATATATATGTTCTTTCTTTAAAAGAAGTGGACTCTTCTTTTGATGCAAGACATTCTTCTTGTGGAAAGATTTATTCTTATTCATTTCATTTTGGAGAAAGAGATGTTCTTTCTCTCTTTGAGTATCAATTAGAATTGCCACATTTCTCTTTTTCTTCTTTTGAAGCATGTATGCATCTATATTTAGGCGTTCATGATTTTAAGAATTTCACCTCGAAACCAATGGACGTGGATCATTTTATTCGTGATATCAGAAGAATAGATATTTCAGAAAAGAAGGGACACGTATGTGTGTTATTGGAAGCAAATGGCTTCATGACACACCAAATTAGGATTATGATAGCAGTCGCTTTCCGCGTCGGTTTGGGAAAGATGAGCTTAAACGAAGTCATGGCCTTATTAGAAAGCAAAGAGAGAAGAATCATCTCTTATCAAGCAGACCCTGTAGGTTTAGTTTTGGAGGAAGTGCAATATGGAAAATAAACCATTTGAAGTAAATTATCATTCTCATACAAAACGTTGTGGACATGCTGAAGGAGAAGATGAAGAATTTGTTCTTTCGGCAATTAAAAACGGATACAAAATCTATGGTTTTAGCGACCATATAATTTTGCCTGGCATTGATCAACCTACGATTCGTGGCAATTACGAAAGAGATGCGGAAGATTATTTCAAGAGCGTTCGTTCTTTGCAAAAGAAATACAAGGACCAAATTGAAATCCATCTTGCTTTTGAAGCCGAATGGTATTTTGAGGAATACGCGGAATATTATGACAATCTCCTTCGTAGTGGAACACTTGACTATATGATTTTGGGACAACATTGTTTTTTAGATAAAACAACGCACTCTTTGGTTTTTTATGGACAGGTTCAAGATAAAAAAGAGGCGACCCGTATGTATGCTTATGACCTTATTTCGGGTATGAAATCCCATAATTTCATCTATGTTGCCCATCCAGATTTATTCATGCAATGGTATGGGAAATGGGATTCTTTTGCTGAGGAAATAGCAAGAAAAATTATTGAAGCAGCGAAAGAAGAACATATGATCCTTGAAATCAACATGGGTCCATCCCGTTGGGGTAAAAGAACGGATGGAGAGGATTTCGAAGTCGCTTATCCGAATGAAGAATTCTGGCATTTGGTAAAGCAATATGATGTTCCTTGCATCATTGGTGTGGATAATCATCGTCCATGGGAGTTAGAAACAAGCCCGTATGATTGGGTAAGAAGGTTTGTAAAACGTCATAATTTGGAACCATTAACGTCCTTAAGCCTCCCATTTCATAAGCCAGAATGAAAAAAATCTACTAGGCTTTCTTACCTAGTGGTAAAATACGGAAGTCAAAAAAGGAGTTTTTATTATGGGAAGACACTTTGAAGTTCGTGCTGCAGCTATGGCAGCCACTGCAAAAGCAAAAAGCGCAATTTACATGCGCGCATCGAAGGAGATCTATGCCGCGGCTAAGAGCGGCGTCCCAGACCCAGAAAGCAACCTTGCTTTAAGAAGTGCTATTGAAAAATATCGTAAATCTTGCCCAAGAGATGTCATTGAACGTGCTATTGAAAAAGCAAAAGGCGGAGATGCAACCGCCTATATCTCTGGTCGCTATGAATTCTTTGGACCAGGCGGAAGCTATATCATTGTCGATACTTTAACCGATAACGTGAACCGTGCTTTGGTTAGCGTTCGTACCATTGTTACCCGTAAAGGTGGAAAGATGGGAAGCGTCGCTTACAATTTCGATTACAAAGGCATTCTTCAATTCAAAGGAGATGCAGCCTTACGCGATTCCGTCGAAGAGAATTTAATTTTAGACGATATCGATGTTCAATCCGTTGATTTTGATGATGGTGAAATCGAAGTAAGACTTGCTCCAAATGATTTGGATAAAGCCAAAGAAATCTTAAAAGGTCTCGGTGTTACCGATTTCGATGTCGCTGAATCGACCATGGTTCCAAATGAGCCAATCGAATTAACTGGCGATGACCTCCAAAAAGTCAAAGACATGATGGCTGCGTTGGATGAATGCGAAGACGTTCAAAACGTTTATACCAACGTTTCTAACTTATAAAGCTTTGTAATTTGGAATAAACAAACACACATAGAGGGCGCTCATAGAAGCGTCTTTTTTGTGCTTAACTATGCCGATTCTCTTGACTTGTTTTTACATTAAGCCAAAATGGGCAAAGAGTAAACAAACTGGTATGCCAACTCCTGCAGAAATAATAATGAAGAGAATGGTATTTATCTTCTTCTTAAAGATTAGCTTATAGCCAAAATAAATCAAAAGAAGAACCCCCATGCTTGCTATACCAGCATAGCTAGGTTTAAAACCTTCTGCTTGAATGGAATCTAAACTGGTGTAGCCAATGCATTTTGCAAGAAGGATGACACCTGTTGATATAATCAAACCAATGATGACTGGTTTTAAGCCGTTTAAGAAACCTTGAACGTAGCGATTTTTAATAAACTTTGCGAGGATAGTGGCTACAAGAATAATGATAAGGAAACTAGGAAGAATAACTCCGAAAGTCGCGATTAGACTTCCTAAGAATCCTGCTTGAGTGGCTCCGACATAGGTGGCAAGGTTCACCCCAATAGGTCCAGGAGTAGACTCACAAACCCCAATGAAATCATAGAATTGGGATTCGCTAAGCCATTTATTAGAAAGTACTGTTTCTTTAAGAAGAGGAACCATCGCGTAGCCTCCACCAAAGGTGAAAACTCCGATTTTAAAGAACTCAATAAATAACTGCCAGAAAATCATTTCTCATCCTCCTTTTTCTTTGTAGATTCGTTTGATTCTGCTTGTTTATTTTCCGGAATTTGAGGGGATGTCTTCGCTCTTTTTTCCTTAATGGCAGAATAGAATGAAACGAATAAACCAATCACGCCTCCCATTAAGATGATCCAAATGGAAGAGAAGTTGATACTAAAAATCTCTAATAGAAGCATAGCAATGAGAACACTGATGAATACGATTAATGGAATGACCTTCTTTTTCATTTTTATGAGCATCTCAATGCCAGAGATGCTAATAAGTAAAGCAACCGCGGCTTTGACTCCAACGAAGGCGTATGCCACATATTGGTTGGCTAAGAATTGATCAAAGAACAAAGAAATTACATAAATGACAAGAAGGGAAGGTAAACTGACAGAGAGGGTGGATAAAACAGCTCCAAAATATTTCCCCACTTTAAATCCGACGTAAGTTGCAATATTAATGGCGATAGGTCCTGGGGTTGATTCAGCAATGGCAACCATGTCAATCATCTCGTCCTCGTCCATCCATTTTCTTTTTTCGATGATGTTTTCTTTGATGACAGGGATCATTGCATAACCCCCACCAAAGGTGAACGCTCCGATTTTAAGGAAAACAAGGAAGAGGGTTAGCATCTTTTTCCAATATGATTGTTTTTCATTTGTGATTTCTTGCTTCATAACATGGTTATTGTAGGTCGGATTGATATATAAATAAAATAATATAGAAGTATATAAAACATAACGAAAAACATATAATAAAAACATGACCATTAAGGATTTACGCGTGTTTGTCGCAGTTGCTCAGTTTGAAAACATTACTCAAGCAGCATCTTATCTTTATATGAGCCAACCTCAAGTTTCCTTGATGATTAAGGAAATGGAAGATGAAATTGGTTCCCCTTTATTCACTAGGGTAAAGAAAAGAATCCACCTATCTCCTAAAGGAGAAGAGTTCCTTTCTTACGCGAATAAGGTTCTTTCAACTTTCCAAGAAATGGAAGATTTTACCCGTGGGGAACAAAAGAAGAAAAGAGTGGTGGTTTCCTCTTCATTATCCATGGGAGAGGTTTTTCTTTCTCCGTTATTTAAACCTTTTGAAGAAACTGGGGAATATGAGTTTACCTACCGAATTGAACCAGGGGATCAAGTGGTTAACAACATTGAATCCGGACGTAGTGATATAGGTTTTATTGAAGGCGGATCCTATGGGCAGGATTTAGATGCGACCCCTCTCTTTTTAGACAGGCTTGTCCTTGTTTCTTCTCAAAATTATCCAATTCCCGAACGTCTTTCCTTAGAAGAATTAGGGAATTATCCATTGCTTCTTAGAAATTTAGGATCAGGAACACGAGCAATCTTCGATTCCGCTTTAGCTAGTAAGTCCGTTCGTTTATATATCAAAGCTGAATCCGTAAGCAATTTGGCTCTAACAGAGATGGCTAAGAATGGCTTTGGAGTTGCAGTCGTTCCTTTTGCTTTTGCTAAGAAAAGCATTGATGATGGCCAATTAAAAACAAGTGAAATTGAAGGGGTTTCCTTTGAACGTACATTTACGTTAATCATGAGGAAAAAAGCTCTTTATCCAGAACTATCCAAAATGATTGTTCAATCTCTTTCTAAGAAAAAATAAATAGATTTGTTGGAATTTCTTTTTCCTTGGCATATCGGGTATCTTAGGCTTTCTTCTTGCCTAGCATTCTAAAACCGTTCATGCCGTTTTCGCGATACTTTCTTGTTCTTGACGCCTGGCGGGGTTTCTATCCTTGCGTGCTTTTTGTACTTTTCTACGCAATCAAGTTTAAATTCAAATGTGTATTTCATCAAAAATACCCCTCTTCCTTTTTGGCCCAGAATTTGGGGTACAGTTCAAAGGAAACGCTAAGTATCTCTTTTCCTTTTAAATAAAACTATACCGATATGCAAAAATTCGTTATCATTAAATCGCTGATTTTCATAAATAATAAAGGAGATTTTTATGAGTTATAAAAAAGTCGTAGTAGCGGGCGGCGGTGTTTTAGGCAGTCAAATTGCTTTCCAAGCGGCCTATTGTGGTTTTGATGTCACCATTTGGCTTAGGAGCAAAGGCAGCATTACTCGTTGCCAGCCAAAATTGGATCATCTTAAAGAAACCTACATTAAGACCATCCAAGAAATGGATACCCCAGAAGGAAAAGCGGATAACGTATTTGCCCTTGGTATTGCCGATAAAGATACATTCGACGCCAAAAAATGTTTAGACAAGGTTGAAAAAGCTTACAAGAATCTCAAACTAGAACTTGATTTAAAGAAAGCGGTGGAGGATGCCGATCTTGTCATTGAATCCATGTCTGAGAATGCGAAAGACAAGATTGATTTCTATAAGATGCTTGCCCCTCTTCTTCCAAAGAAGAGTGTGCTTGTTACCAATTCCAGCACTCTTTTGCCGAGTGAATTTGCGAAATATACTGGCCGTCCTGAGAAATATCTCTCCCTCCATTTTGCTAATTCCATTTGGAAAAATAACACCGCGGAAATTATGTCTCAGCCAAAGACGGATGAGAAATATTTCAAAGAGGTGATGGATTTTGCCAACGATATTCGCATGATTGCCTTGCCTGTTATGAAAGAAAAGAGTGGCTATCTCCTTAATTCCATGTTGGTACCGTTCCTTCTTTCTGGCTTAGACCTTTATGTTTCTGGTGTTTCCGATCCTAAGAGCATCGACTTAGCCTGGACAAGAGGGACTGGCGCTCCAAAAGGGCCATTCCAAATCTTTGATACAGTTGGTTTAACGACCGCCTATAACATTGTTATGCAATATCAAAAGGTTCCAGGACTTCTTAGCCCAATCTTAAAGAAAATGATGATGCCATACAATTTCAAAGCCATGGCCAAAGTTCTTAAGGAATATATCGACGCTGGTAAGTTAGGAATGTCTTCTGGCGAAGGCTTCTATAAGTACAAATAGAATTCATAAAGTCATAAATAACTACTTGTTTGCCTCTCTCCGTATGGATAGAGGCTTTTTATATTAAAAATGCAAGCAAATATCGTATGAAAAAAGCGAAAAGTAAGGGAAAGAAAATAGTTAGTTGAAACGAACAAACCGAAGGGTTAAGATTTAATCACAAAGAAAAACGATCTTGAGGAGAAACGAAATGATCGACATTCTTTTACTACCTTTATGTGTTTGTCTTTGGCCCAATAAGGAGCAAAGGCGGAAGGGAAACCATATTCGGTCAATGAAATCACATCCTGCGTTGACTTTAACACCAAGTCAGGCCAAACAAGAAGAAAGATTTCCTCATCCAGAACCATTATCGAAGAGGAATCTTCCGAACATGCCTCCTATGGGAGGGCACAAAGCATAGGGACATTCGGAATTCAGGACGAGGACATTGAAGTAAGGGGAAATGAATCCCAATTCAACAAGACAGACGTCTATAGTTTTCGGGTGACCGACAGGATTCGCGCTCATTTCCGTTTCGGAATTTGGGGGTGCGAGATGCTTGGCCATGTGTACGATGAACAAGGAAATGAGCTTTTCGAGATAACGGATGATGACGAGAAATATGGCCCAACAGCCCTTTTTAAGAAAGGAATTTATTTTGTTGTCGTGAATACGGGCCTTTCTTACAACGGAAGCCAGGAATATTCGTTTTATATGTGGTCTGAGTTAGTCAAATCGGAAGAAAAGGTCACAATAGATGAAGAAATGATGAGCAAATACAAAGCCCTTGTTTGGGAATCGGATTATGTTCCCGGAGGAGTGGAAGCGGTGGATGGTACCGTCGTGGAAAGCGGGACGAAAGGGAGGAGAACACCGTGGAAATACACAGATGGCTTCTATTCCTGTAACGTGGATGAGGAATTCCTCTATAGATCGATATACATTTGGAGCAAAGATTCCTTTGAATCAATGAAAAAAGATATAGAAAACGTCGAAACGGCAGTCAAGGAAGCTAGAGCCAAACGCGATGATCTTGAAACCGCTTGGAACAAAGTGTCCCTTGCTACTGGTGCAATAGGATGGGTTTTGGGATTTGTTCCTGGAGGAGGTACGTTCGCCCAAGCTTTAAGCACAATTAGTTTAGGTTCCTCTCTTATTGCCATGTCGATCGGGAACGGGACTAAACTAAAAGATGGCTTAATCGAAAAACAGTGTCTTAGACTCAAAGGCTCTTTAGAGGCCGCATCAGATGGAACGATTATTTCAATAAAAGAAAGCGCGGCCATTCGCTTATTTAAGGATGATGATAAATACATTAAACATCATACATACAAATTGAAATTTAATCCCTATGTAAATCAATTAAATGATACACACTGCTCGGTCGAAAGAATCTTTCCCAATTTGCCTTATCCAACATATGACATGTGGCTTCATCACGGCGGAGAAAAAGAAATTGTGAGTGACTGCCAAGGAACGTTCAAGGCCTATATCAATTTAGCGGATTTAAAACCTTTATTCAAAGTGGAGTAAATAAATATGAAAACCAAAGACGTAATTCTTTTATCTTCGTTGATTCCGTTTTTTTGTTCCTGCAACACAAAAACCTCTTTGCAAAAAGAGATCGATGTGGTCAATGAAGAATGCAATTTTCGACTTGGGATGAAATTGGAAGACTTTCCTCCAAGTTGGAAAGAGAAATATCATCCAGGCGGTGAGTCCAATGAAAACTTCCACCTTCAAAAAAACAATGATGGGATAGATGTTTATGCTTGTGGTACGGAGAATGGCTTTACCACGGAGTTCTATTTTAAAGATGGACTCGAAATTGGTTTTCGGACTCGCGATCCTGGCTTCGGCTTTTCCGTTTTCGGAAAAACTATCGGGTATCCTTGTTATGGCAGTGCTGGACATTGGGAAGATTCCGCGTTCTATACCTTAACCAATAGAGGCTACTCAAGTTGCTCTCATCATAGAGAGCCCACTGAAGCAGGCGATGGATATGTAAGATATGCCTGGTATGAATATAATTTCGAAGATAGACTTCATATTCATTTTTCTTGTAGTCCTATCTACACTTTTGATGGCAATATTATCGAACTGGAGGTTTTCTTGGAAGCCTAAATAGCTCAAAAGAAAAGATGACCAAGTTTGAATTTGGCCATCTTTTTGCCTATAGGTCTTAATCTAATTCTGCCCACATGACAGCCCATGGATCAACATAGGTTGTGTCGCTTTCTTCATATTTCTTAAGAAGTTCAGCAGGTACGAATTCTTTCTTCACGAAGACTTCATACACATAGTTATCAAACCATGCGTCATCCATAACGAAGAAACCGTTCTTTCCAACATCTTTGCCCCAGGTGTTTTCTACTTTCCAACGATTTGGTTTCTCATCTACAAGATTCACGCCAGTGAAGGTCATTGCATGGTTACAGAAAGAAACCCTTGTGTCCATACGAGCACCTTTATCTTCTAATAATTTGATATCAAGAAGTTCATCTAAACGGATAAGGCTATAACCAAGTAATCCTTCTTTCCTTAAAGATTGGCCGGATACATCAGAGCCAAACCAAACGAGTTCGTTGGCTTTTAAGGAAGCAATAACGGCTTGTTTCATTTCCTCTGTTTTCACATTGAAGAAGACGACGGGCTCTCCACCAATGACATTGTTCACCCATTCGGAAGAATATTTTTGGTACATCTTGTATCCGCTCATTGGAGCATCGCTAAGAACTATATAGTCATCTAAATTGACGCCAATGTATTTGTTATAGAATTCAAGAGGAGTGCACTCTTCTAAACGAACAAACTTGTCATCCTTATCTTTATATTCGTAGACAAAAGATTTTGGAGGAACGCCAAGAGAAACACAAAGGACGTTATAGATTTCGCTTAGCATTTCTTCTTTCTTTGCTTCGATTTCCTCTTCCGTTTTATTCTCTTTTTTCATTTCACGAAGAACGAGAACGTCTTTTCCGATTAAGTTCGTAAGGAGAGAATTGAGTTCCGATGTCGAAGAATTCACGCAGTTGTCTGGCATAATTTCACTTGGAACGACGCCATATTTCTTCACAAGGCTAACAAACATCGCAAAATGTCCGCCATCGGCGATGCCAGAATCAAATAAGAAGGTATTTAAACGAGAATCGATTGGCTCATCAGCAATTTGCAGAGCTTTCTCTAAAGTAAAATTCGCTTTTTCGAGCTTGTCATAAAATTGAAGATAGGCTTGGGACAATTCCATGCTTTTAGCATTCAATTTCTTTGCTAAAACCATACGGATCACGTTTAATCCAGCAAACATCCAGCAACGACCGGATTGTTTTTGGTTGGTGATAGCACCGGCATCCACATCAATGGAGAAGGTGTTTTTTAAAGAATGAAGTTCATCTTCATCGATAGCGGAATTGACTAAACCGTTTTTGCTTACGCTTCTTCTAGAAACGGCAAGATTCTTTTTTGCTTGGTAGTTTTCTTGGAACTTTTCAAGATTATTGATTTCAATGTATTTTTCCATAAGTACTCCTTTTTCCGGAAATGATATTAAACGAATAATATGAAAAGTCACGTTATTTCCACTTTCCGTGTACAATAGGGATATGAAAATTACAAAAATCGAACGTTTTATTATCTATCCTATTCTTGTTGGTCTTTTAATTCTTTTTGCTTTCTTTGATTTGAATATCACCCACGCTTTATATAACCCCACAAGTATTTATGGAAGAATTGGTGAAAACTTAGCGGAGATGCCATTTCAGCTTCTTTGCGTGTTTGCTTGTTGCTTATTGTTTAAATATCGTAATAAATCAAGCAAACTCATGAATATCCTTTGGGGAGCTCTTTTCCTTTTCCTTGCACTATTCTTTTCTGGATACAGTGGTGGAAGATTGATTTCCTATTCTAAGAATTATGGTTGGAGCAAAGCTCTTCGTTGGGGCTTAGCAGTAGGGATTAGCATCCTTCATTTTGTAATCGGAGGGGTATGCGCCTATTTTGCGAAAATTGAAAATCCACGTAAAGCGGTTGCCTTCTCCCTCTTTGTTTTGATTATGTGGGTCGGCTCTTTCTTTATGATGAATATATTTAAGTTCTTTTGGCATCGTCCACGTTGGAGATATATCGTCACTTTGGAAGGAAACCCAGATCAATATTTCGTGCCTGTTTATATATTAGGATGTAATGGCAACTTATCTAGCAACTTTGCTTCCTTCCCATCTGGGCATACGATTAACGCGATAGGGGTCATCTCAGTTTCTTTATTAGGATATATTCTTCCTAAATTTGATAAGTCTTCTTTCCTTTTACGTTTATTCGCCTATATTTGGGCAATTCTTTGCGCCATCTCAAGAATTATTGTTGGGGCACATTTTGCAACTGACGTTACCGCAGGCTTTCTTTTAGGCTTCTTCCTATTTGATCTTATGAGCACGTTTTTCTATCCGTTTTTTATGAAAAAAGTGGAAGAAACCTCTCTTGAAAAGTCGGCATAACCTACAATTTGGCAATTCTTTACATTTGTCCAATGAATATCTTTACAATTTGCCATTTTCTTGTTGACAAGACTTTTTCGGTTGATGATAATACTTGAGCGCGCTTAATGAAGCGTCGCTAGATGAATCAAGAAAGAAGGAATAATTATGCAACGTCAAACAACTGTTGCCAAGCCTCTTGAGATCAAAAGACAATGGTATATCGTCGACGCCACTGATGTGGTTCTTGGCAGATTAAGCTCCAAAGTCGCTGGTATCTTAATGGGATCTGGCAAGCCAATCTTTGCAAAAAATGAAGATTGTGGTGACTATGTCATCATCATCAATGCCGCTAAAGTCAAACTCACTGGTAAAGAGGGCGGCGAACACAAGAAGAATTATTACAACGTTTCCGGCTATAACGGTGGTTTAAGAACCCGTACCGCTGGTGTTATGAAACGTGAATTCCCTGTGGAAATGGTCGAAAGAGCCATTTCTGGTATGCTTCCAAGCAACCGCTTAGGAAGAGCCATGATGAAGAAGTGCTTCGTCTATGCAGGTGCTGAACACAAGCAACAAGCCCAACAACCAGTTGTGCTTGAAATCAAATAAGGAGTAGACAAGTATGGCAGAAGAAAAGAAATACTATGGTACTGGCCGTAGAAAGAGCTCCGTTGCTCGTGTCTGGATCAGTGCTGGCAAAGGTGAAATCCTTGTCAATGGTGTTGCCGTTGAAGAATATATGCCTTATGCAACCTTAGTCCAAAACCTTAAGCAACCTCTTACCTTAACTGGTGCCGAAGGAAAATATGATATCCACGCCGATGTCAATGGTGGTGGATTCACCGGACAAGCCGAAGCTATCCGTTTAGGCATTGCTCGTGCCCTTTTGGAAGCTGGCGAAGATCGTAAGACCTTAAAAGTTGCTGGTATGTTAACCAGAAACGCCCGTTCCAAGGAAAGAAAGAAGTACGGCTTAAAAGCAGCTCGTCGTGCTCCACAATTCAGCAAACGTTAATCGTTTTCTCGAATCTTCAAAGCTCTGGATTTATTTCCAGGGCTTTTTTGCTATAAAAACCCATAAAAGCTGTAACAATCGACGGGAATGGCGAAAACTCATCCCCATTAAAAGTTACAGAGCCATTAGAATTCACAGAGCCTTAAATTGTTGATTTTTAGACTATCTTAACTTAAATATTGCAACTTAACATAAAAGAAGTTATATTACAAAAAAAGAGTTAAGAACGTAGGTAATGACATGGAATATCTCAATAAGGTTCTTGGAATCAAGGTTAGCTATGAGGATAGGGAATTTAAGCACTTACCCAATTTCATCGTCACAAGATATCACTTACAAATGGTTTCTATGAATGGACGGAAGGTGGTTTTTCTTTATCCGAAGACAGAATTAGAGCACATTGAAGTACTGAAGAAACATATCGCTCGGATACGGGAAAATGAGAATTTACCAGTTGTACTGGTGCTAAAAGAGCTTAGTTATAGGCAGAAAGAATATTTGATTCGCGAGAAGATTCCTTTTATTGTAGAGGGGAAACAAATCTATTTGCCTTTTATGGCGGTGTATTTGCAAGAACGGTGTAACGCCGAAAAGAGCACAAGGAAAGAAATGCTTCCATCGGCGCAGATGCTTTTACTGCATTTCATTTATAAAGGCGCACAAAAACTATCCACAAGTCAGGCTGCGAAGGAATTGGAACTGACGCCAACTTCTTTATCAAGGGCATCGAGACAACTTGAAGAAATGGGATTACTTCGTATCAGGAAAATAGGTGTGCAAAGGATTATGCAATCTGAAGATTCTCCAAAAACGCTGTTCCAAAGAGCGAAAGATAAGTTGCTGAATCCTATAAAACGAACGGTTTATATTCCGAAAGAATTCGTTGGAAAGGATTTACTGGAAAGCGGATATTCGGCATTGGCAGAGTATTCCATGTTGAATGCGCCGAACGTCAAATGTTATGCAGTTGAAAGTATCTCTCAATGGAAAGACATTATGAGCAATAGTTTGGAGAGTTCAGAAGCGCAAGTGTGCGTAGAGATGTGGAGGTACAATCCCCGAAAGTTGTCTAAGGGAAATATTGTAGACGAATTATCATTGGCGTTGGCGCTAAGAGAAGATACGGATGAACGAGTTGAAGAAGCGGTGAAAGAAATGCTGAATGAACTGTGGAGGAAAATAGATGGTTCCAGGAATTGAAAGCTTTAAGAAATGGTTCAAGGGAAATGAAGAACAATACGCCATTATTGGAGGAACGGCGTGTGACATTTTGATGACAGCAGAAGGATTGGATTTCCGAGCAACAAAGGATGTTGACCTTGTTCTAATTATCGAAGCGGTTGATGAAAATTTCGGAAAGAAATTTTGGGAATATGTAAAACAGGCTGGATACGAGCATTGCAATAAAAGTTCGGGCGTGCCGGAGTTTTATCGTTTTAGTCATCCAGTCTCAAATCAGTATCCTGCGATGATTGAGCTTTTCACGCGGAAACTTGATGCCATTCAACTTCCAAAAGATGCACTGCTAACACCATTACCGATGGATGAAAACATCTCAAGTCTATCCGCTATTCTTTTGGATGATGATTATTACGAATTTTTGAAACAGGGGAAAGTTAGCGTTGATGGAGTGAGTGTCTTGGATGCGGCATATTTAATTCCATTTAAAGCAAAAGCGTGGCTGGATTTGACAGATCGTAAGGCCGCAGGAGAACATATTGATAGCAAAAATATCAAAAAACATAAGAATGATGTTTTCCGTTTGACGGAGTTGATTGATCCAACCGCCAAGATTGTGGTCCCGGAGCGAGTGTATGTCGATATTCAAGAGTTTCTTCAACGCATGGAGAATGAAAACGTGGATATTAAACAACTGGGATTGGTTGGCAGAACGAAGGAGAAAATTCTCGAAGAATTGAAGGCAATGTATAAGACATTTTAAGCGCGAATGCCATATTCGTAATTAAAACGGACGGAATAAAAATGCTTCATGCTGTGACAACAACAAAGTGTGATTGGAACTGTTGTTCCTTGATGTAGATGCCGGAAAAACTCAAACCTTGTTAAAGGGTTTTTGTTATATTATGTGATTATGAAAAAAGAAACGAAGTTATATCGATATAGCATTTGTTTAGGCTTCTATTTTATTTTCGTTTCTGCAATTTCTTTTATTTTGCTTTACCCATGGAGCGATATTTTTCAAGATGGCGAGGAAATATATAATGCCTTCGAAGCGTCTTCTTTAGTTTACAATCCATCAACGGGGCCCTATTACATTACTTTCTATGTCCTTTTAGGCATTTTTGTTTTCTTTGGCATGATTATGACTCTTCTTAGCGTTTTTAAGAAAACGTCTTTCTTGTTGGGCTTTCTAGAATTCTTTGGATCGATTATCACTGCGTGGTTAGGTTTGTTCTATTTCTTTTACACAAACAGAAGAAATGTTTTTGCCGTTGTTTCGTTTTTGCTTGGTAGCATTCTTGCAGGCATCTATTTTGTATTTTCTTTAACGCGTTTTATCGTCAAAAGAATGGAAAAGAAAGCTGAAAGGAAGATTCAAGAGATGAAATAAACGCACGCCTGTATTATTTCCTGTTTTGAACTGTACCCCAAATCCTGGACTAGTTAATCGCATTATATCATACCTACCA